>OIYO01001857.1_pt1 | contig 10155 bp, 8 predicted proteins | sample 1588191 | NCBI WGS metagenome assembly OIYO01 (sample SAMN03283275) | human gut metagenome | biome: human-associated habitat; material: feces | host: Homo sapiens | place: Peru | collected 2012 | reverse complement strand
GTGAAGATGTTCAAGAACAAGCAAGAGTATTTACAACGAATCCTGAACAATTGAAAGCGGAGCTTATATTTAATTCTTGTATTGCACATCCAACTGTTATGATGCGAAGTAACATTTTAAAAAATAATGGATTAAGTTATGATTTGGAGTATGCTGGTGCAGAAGATTATAATTTATGGTGGAAGATTGCAAAAGTAAGTCGAATAGCAACCATACCGGATCTTTTGGTTAAATATCGTATTCATTCTTCCCAAATAACAAAGAAAAAAGACGAAAAATATTATAAGATGATGATAAAACTTATGGAAGAAAGATTTTCAGATATTGGTTTTAAATCATCAGATATAGAAAAAAAACTTTTCATGAAATACTGTTTGGGAGAGTTTGAAACTTTTTCACAGAAGGAAGTGGAAGGGTTAGTTGACTGTTTGGTACATCTTTTGAGATGTAATAAATTAAATAAGTATTTTTCACAGAAAAAACTGATTAAAATATTTGAATTGGCAATTATTTATACATTAAATAATTCTAGATTGTCAGATGTGGAAAAAAAGCAATCATATAAATATGCTGTTAAAGCAGGAGCTTTTACACTGATTACTAGATTGAAAGTGTTATATCACAAAATGTATAGATAGTAATTGTAAAATAGGTGAGATTTTGAGTAAGATAAAGAACGGAATTGTAAAAATAAATAGAGAATTAGAAAAAAGAAAATTGAGAAAAAATCTGAAAGATACAAATTTCTCAATAATTTCAAATAATTGTTGGGGAAGTTTTACATATCAGAAATATGGAATTGAATACAAGTCTCCTACTGTAGGATTATATATATTAGGACATGATTTTGTGAAATTATGTGCTGATTGGGAAACATATTTTAAATGCGAATTAGAGTTTATACCTTGGGAAAAGGCGAGTTACCATTATGCGTTAATTAATGAAGAACCTTATCCGGTAGCAAAACTTGATGATATTGAAATTTATTTTATGCATTACAAGTCCGAAAAAGAAGCGTCAGACAAATGGTATAGAAGAGTAAAAAGAATTAATTCGAAGCATATGATTTTTAAATTGTCTCAAAGAGAAGGATGCAGTAAAGAAGATATAGTAGGAGTAGTAGCAATAACAGCTGTTCAAGCTCAAAAATAATTATATAATTGATAAGGAGAAAGCTTATGAAAATATTAGTCTTAAATTCAGGAAGTTCTTCTTTAAAATATCAAGTAATAGATATGGAAACAGAAGAGGTTTTAGCTAAAGGTTATTTTGAAAGAATAGGCAGTTATGATTCGTTTGTAACACACAAAGTAAATGGTGAAAAATACAGATATGACGTAATTGCCAGAGACCACGGCGAGGCTATCAAATTTGTTCTAAAACAATTTACTGATGAAAAATATCCTGTAATAAAAAGTTTAGATGAACTTGGTGGAATTGGACACAGAGTAGTTCAAGGGGGAGAAAAATATTCAAAGCCAGTATTAATTACAGATGAAGTAATTGAAGAAATAAAAAGAGCTAGTGATTTAGCACCATTGCATAATCCAGCAGCAATTTTAGGAATAGAAGCATGTAAAAAAATAGCACCAGAAATACCAATGGTAGCAGTATTTGATACAGCATTTCATCAAACAATGCCAAAATCAAGATATATCTACCCAATACCTTATGAATATTACAAAAAGTATGGAATAAGAAAATACGGAGCACATGGAACTTCACATCAATATGTAGCATATAGAGTTGCAGAAATGATGAAAAAAGATATTAAAGACTTAAAAATAGTTAATTGTCATTTAGGTCAAGGAGCAAGTGTATGTGCAATACAAAATGGCGAATCAGTAGAAACAAGCATGGGATTAACACCACTAGGTGGAGTACCAATGGGAACTCGTTCAGGAGATTTAGACCCATCAGTAGTCACATATATAATGAAAAAAGAAAACTTGACACCTCAAGAAATGGAAGATATACTAAATAAAAAATCAGGAGTGTATGGAGCATCAAGAGGAGTATCTGTAGACTTTAGAGATATAGAAAATGAAGCATTAGCAGGTGGTACACATGCACAACTAGCATTAGATATATATCATTATGACGTTGCATCATATGTTGCAAAATGTGCAGTTGCAATGGGAGGAATAGATGTACTTACATTTACAGCAGGTGTAGGAGAAAAAGGACCTTTATCTAGAAAAGCAATATGCGAACAACTTGAATTTTTCGGCGTAAAAATAGATGAAGAAAAAAATCAAATAAGAGGAGAAGAAGTTGAAATATCAGCTCCGGATTCAAAAGTAAAAGTTTTTGTAGTTCCAACAAACGAGGAATTAATGATAGCAAGAGAAACAGTAAATGTCCTAAAAGGGACGGTTCTTTTTGGGACATAGATGTCCTTAAAAAGAATGAAGCAAAGCGGTAAGATTTGGCAGACGAAATTTTTGAAAAAAATTTTGGATGACGATGAACGGAGTAGCCCTAGATTTGGCAGACGAAAAATCTGAAAGATTTTTTGGCTGACGATGAGCGAGTGAAACGAGTGAAAGGAGAAAAAAATGAAAATATTAGTATTAAATTGTGGTAGTTCATCACTAAAATATCAATTAATAAACATGGAAACAGAAGAAGTTATGGCTTCTGGAAAATATGAAAGAATAGGAGAAGCAGAAGCATTTATAACACATAAAGTAAATGGACAAAAAATAGAAATAAAAAATCCAGCATATAACCATGCAGAAGCAATTGACTTTACTTTAAAACAATTTACAAATCCAGAATATAAAGTAATAGACAGTTTAGATGAAATAAACGCTATTGGACATAGACTAGTTCATGGTGGAGAAAAAATTGCTGAATCAGTTGTTATAGATGACAAAGTAATAGATGTTCTAAAAGAATATTCTGATTTAGCACCATTACATAACCATGCATGTATTTTAGGAATTGAAGCATGTAAAGAAGTTATGCCAGGAAAACCAATGGTAGGTGTATTTGATACAGCATTCCATCAAACAATGCCAAAAGATAAATATATTTATCCAATACCATATGAATATTACAAAAAGTATGGAGTTAGAAAATATGGATTCCATGGAACATCACATATGTTTGTTTCACAAAGACTTGCAGAAATTGAAAATATAAATTTAGAAGGAACAAAAATAGTAACTTGCCATTTAGGACAAGGTTCTAGTATATGTGCAATTAAAGATGGAAAATCAATAGATACAAGTATGGGATTAACACCACTTGGTGGACTTCCAATGGTTACAAGAAGTGGAGATTTAGACCCATCAGTAATCACATATATAATGAAAAAAGAAAATTTAACACCAGCACAAATGGAAGATATATTAAATAAAAAATCAGGACTTTCTGGTATGTCAGGCTTAGTTCCAGATTTTAGAGAAATTGAAATAGCTTCAAACGAAGGTCAACCAGATGCTGAAATAGCTGTTGAAAACTTCAATTATACAATTGCAAGTTATATTGCAAAATATGCAGTTGCAATGAATGGAATTGATTATATAATTTTTACAGGTGGAATTGGAGAAAATCAAATTAATATACGTAAAGGTATTTGTGAAAAATTAGCATTTATGGGAGTATCAATGGATGTTGATGCAAATAATATGAGGGGTGAAGAAAAAGTTATTTCTAAGCCAGATTCTAGAATCAAAGTTTATGTTATTCCTACAAATGAAGAATTAATGATTGCTAAAGAAACTTTAAGACTAATAAAATAAAGGAAAAATTAGCATATTGGTATTAAAAAATAGAATAGTGTAAAAACTATTCTATTTTTTTAAATATGTGCACCAAAAAAGCATATAAAATAAATCTAATAGATATAGAATATGTACATATGAAATAATTTGGAGGATGTAACGTGGAAGAATTAGTAAAGAAAGCAAAAAATAATGATGAAGAAGCATTTGATAAATTAATTGCATTAATTGAAAAAGAAATGTATTTAATAGCAAAAACAAGACTAAAAAACGAAGACGATATAGCAGATGCATTACAAGAAACAATATTAAAATGTTTTCAAAATATTTACAAATTAAGAGATGTAAAGCTATTTAAAACATGGACAATAAAAATCCTAATAAATGAATGTAATAAAATATACCGAAAAAAAGAAAAATACAAAATTTCTTTAGAAGATAATGAAATAGAAAAATATATAAAATTAGAAGAAAATTATAATAACATAGAATTTGATATTTTAATAAGAAAACTAGAAGATGATGAGAAATTAATTTTAACATTATATTATTGCTCAGGATATACAACAAAAGAAATTAGCAAAATACTACATAAAAGTGAAAACACAATAAAAAGTAAAATGTTAAGGTCAAAAAAGAAATTAAAAAAACAATATGAAGGAGGTAAATAATATGGAAGAAATTGAAAAAATATTAAAAAATTCAAGTAAACAAAACGTTGATATTCCTTTAAAAATAGAATATAGGGTGAAAAATACACTAAAAAATAAACAGAAAAAAAGATGGAAAATTTATTTAAGAAAAATGATAACAGTATTAGCATCATTTATTATAGTATTTATAGGTGGAGCATCAGCTTATGCTGCATTTGGAGGAACAGTATCAGGAAAACCAATAATCGAATGGTTAGGACTAAATTTTAATACAGAATATGAAAATCACAAAATAGAAGTAGAAGGAGAAAAAGTTTCGTATGGAGAAACATCAATAGAATTATTATCTAAACTATATGATGATGGAATGGTGCTTTTTGAATTTGATGTAAAAATAAGTGATGAAGATATGAAAAAATTCGATATACAAGAAAACCAAATTTTAAAAGGAATCTATTTGACATTTAATGGGGCATCAAATAACTGGATCGCAACAATTGATAACAAAGAATATGGAATAAAAACAAGGTCGGCACAAACATACAGAAAAATAGCAGATAACGAATATAAAATTTATCATATGTACTTTTTAACTGATAAAGAGTTAGGAAATAAAATAGATTTTAATATAAATATACTATATACTTATATTAATCCATTAGTACAAAATGTTGGAGAAGATATAGAATATGAAGTGTTTTCAACTATATGTATAGAAGGAAGAATGGATGTGCAATTTTCAAAAACAAGTTTAAATGAAAATACAGAAATTTATACACCAGAAAGTGAAGAGTTTAAATATAGAAATATGACAAAAACTGTAGAAAGTGTTGCAGTAACTCCAATGCAAATTATATTGAAAATATCAAGTAAAAGAGAAAAAGTAAGTTACGCAAGTATTTCAAATACGGGAGATAAAGACTACATTGGACTTATGAAATATAAAGCATATGACCAAAATGGAATAGAGCTAGGAATGAAAGATTATCAAACTATGCAAAAAATTACTTATGCCAATGGAAAAAGCGAAGAATGGGGAATTGGAGATATAGGAACATACATAAATTTTGAAAATGCCACAATGGAATTAACAGAATATATGATAATTGAGAAAAAAGAAAACATAGAAAAAATAGTAATAAATCCAATTGTGATAAAAGACCACGATGATGGAACTTCAGAAGATATTTTATTAGATGAATTTACTGTTAATTTAAAATAAAATATTGACATATATAACAAAAAAAGTGTAAAATATGTTTAAGATTTGTCAGACAAAAAATTTTGAATGACGATGAGCGGAACGAAGTGGAGCAAAAGAAATAAAAATGGAAGATAAAGTAGATATTTTACTAACAACATACAACACAAAAATAGAATACTTGAAAATGCAAATAGAAAGTATATTAACCCAAACATATAAAAATTTCACACTAATTATTTCAGATGACTGTTCACCAAATGAAGAAGTAAGAACAGTTTTAAAAGAATATGAACAAAAAGATAATAGAATAAAATTATATTTTCAAAAAGAAAATCTAGGTTACACAAAAAATTTTGAATTTGTTTTAACAAAATCTACAGCTGATTATATTGCTTTTAGTGACCATGATGATATATGGTATCCAAATAAAATAGAAAAAAGCATAAACATTTTAAAAGAAAAAAATGTAGATTTAGTATATTGTGATGCCAAACAGGTTGACGGAAATGGAGAAGTACTTCATGAAAGCTATTTAAGATATAAAAATATGCCAATAATAAATGAAAAATATCATAAAGATATATTACCATTTTCAAGACATATCGCAATTGGTTGTTCACAGTTATTAACAAAAAAAGTTAAAGAACTAATGCTACCATTTACAGAAAATACAATTGCACATGACTGGCACTCATTGTATATTGCCAACAAATTAAAAGGAATTTATTGTATAGATGAACCACTTTTTGATTATAGACTTCATGGAAATAATGCATTTGGTGGAAGAAATCTTAAACAAAACATGAAGAGATGGAAAGAAAAAAATGGTAATAACTATGAATCATATTTAAAATATAGACATCATGCAATTACAGATACATATTTGGCAGGTGTATTGATGTGTAAAGAATATAGCAATAAAATAGAAAATAATAAATCACAAGAGCAAGAAGATGAAATTATAAAATATTTTGAAAAAGCACAAAAACATAAAATTATTTATTTACCAATTCATAAATATTTTAAATATTTATATTTTAAAGGAATTAAAAAGAGAGCAATAAAAGAAATTATGATTTTACATTTTCCAGTAATCAGCTATATTATATTTGCTTTAATTTAAAAATATAAATTTTGATAAAAGTGAAACTTTTTTAAATCTAAATGGTATCTATTATATAGTAATAATTATGAGGGGGAAAACAAATGAAAATATTTAAAAATGAAAAAGTATACAAAATATGTTTAAGCTTAATATTAATGTTAGCACTTATTTTAGGATGTATAAACAATGAGTCTAGAGCAGAAACACAAACAACAAATACCAAAAAAGAAATAGGTGTTATGTATAATACTCATATACAAAATGTAGGCTGGGAAAAAGATTTTTCAAAGAAAAATGAACAAATATCTGGTACTACAGGAAAAAGTTTAAGACTAGAAGCAATAAAAATAAAATTAGAAAATGCTAGTGGAATTTCAGTTAAATATCAAACACATATACAAAATATGGGATGGCAAGAATGGAAAAAAGATGGAGAAATGGCTGGAACATCTGGAAAATCATTAAGACTTGAAGCTATAAGGTTAACACTAGAAAATTCTGATGATTATACTATAATGTATAGAGTTCATGTTCAAAATATAGGATGGCAGGAATGGAAATACGATGGAGAAATGGCTGGAACATCTGGACAGTCTTTAAGAGTAGAAGCTATACAAATAAAAATAGTTCCCAAAAAACTAAAAGGAAAGTTAAGTTTGGACACACCATTAAATGGAAGTACATATAGCTCAGTATCTAGCATAAATGTTCAAGGATGGAAAATGGCAAATGTTTCTAATACTACAATAAAAGCATATATAGATAATACAGAAATAAACGCTAGTTCAATAACTTATTACAATAGAACGGATATAACAAATACTATATTAGACTATGGAACAGCAACACAAAATCCAAAAGCAGGTTTTAAATTTAGTATAGATACATCAAAAATGTCATCAGGTACTCACACAATAAAAATTGTATTATACTCAGGAAATACTACAGTTACTACAATTAGTTCAAATTTTAAAATTGATAATGATTTACATGTAAAATATAGTGCACATGTACAAAATGTAGGGTGGCAAGGATGGAAACAAGACTCAGCAACAGCTGGAACTTCTGGACAAAGCTTAAGGTTAGAGGCTATTAAAATAGAAGGAACAAATTTACCTAAAGGTGTTTCTATAAAATATCAAACTCATGTACAAAATGTAGGATGGCAAGGATGGAAAACTAACGGAGAATTATCTGGAACATCAGGTAAATCTTTAAGACTTGAAGGAATAAGAATCAAATTAGAAGGAACAGAAGAATATTCTATAATGTATAGAACACACGTGCAAAATTTAGGATGGCAAGAATGGTGCTATGATGGAGAGATTTCAGGAACATTTGGACAGTCTTTAAGAGTAGAAGCTATACAAATAAAGATAGTTCCTAAAATTAAAGAAGTCAAAACAAAAATTAATATAGAAACTCTAGCAAGCCAAACTTCAAATACTAATCAATTAATAAAAGGATGGATAATGACAAATACAAAGAATACAGCCATGAAAATATTAATTGATAATAAAGAAATCGATATAAAATCATTAAAAAGAACAGAAAGACAAGATATTATAAACTCAATTAAAGGATATGGAAATGAAGATGTATATAACAAAACACCGGGATTTGAAATATATATTGATTTTTCAAAATATTCTTTAGGCAAACATAGCATAACAATACAACTTTTAAATGGAAATAAAGTAATAGAAACTTCTACTAAAGAATTTACTATTAGGAAGAAAATTGAATACAGTAAAGGAATATATGGAAAAACTGGATTAAAAGAAAAAGGAGATAGTAGAGGAAGCGATTTAACATATTACAAATATGGAAGCGGGCCAAATGTATTTTTTGCAACATTTGCATTGCATGGTTATGAAGATTTGTGGGCTAAAGACGGACAAGAATTAATAACAATTGCCAATAATTTTTATCAACAATTAATAAATAGCAATGATTATGATTTAGCAGAAAAATGGACAATATACATATTTCCAGGTGTAAATCTAGACGGCCTAAAATATGGAACAACAAATAATGGACCAGGAAGAACAACATTATATAGTGTTGCGCCAAATCATAAAGGAATTGATTTGAATAGATGTTGGCAGGTAGGAGACACATATACTAAATACAAAGATAATAGAAACTATAATGGAACAGAAGGATTTCAAGCATATGAAGCAAGATATTTAAGAGATTTTCTATTAAAAAATAAATCTAAGGATGGTCAAACAATATTAGTAGATTTACATGGATGGACACAACAAGTAATAGGAGATAGTGAAATATGTTCATATTATTCAAAACAATTCCCTGAAAACGACAAATCATCAGTTGGAAGATATGGAATAGGATATTTAATAAATTGGGCAAGAAGCTCATTAGGCTCAACATCAAAAGTAGCAAGGTCAGCATTAATAGAATTGCCAAATAACGGAGTAAATGGACATCAATCAGTAGTAAATAACAATTTTTCTAAAAGATATATACAGGCAACATTGGATATGTTAAAAAATATTTAGAAGGAATGTAAAGTATGAAAAAAAACAAAAAAATATTAATTATTGTAAGTATTTTAATAGCTTTATTAACTATATGTATTGTATTTTGCATAATAAATTTCAAAAATGAAAACTATAATAATGAAACAATAAATAATGTATATGATGAAAATGAAGACTATAGCAATGAGATAATAAATAATGCATATATAGAATTAGATAAAAATGAAATACAATATCAAGAAAATGTTACAGTTGAGGATTTAAAAGAACAAACAAGCATTACTGGAAATACTGAAATATATGAAGTAGAACAAGAATATGATGGACGAAAAGTACTAATAGTAAAGGCGGATGTAAAATACAAAGTTGCTTTTGCTGGTATGATAAAGAAGACAACGCCTAAATATGAAGAATTGGATACAATTTTAGAACAAAATTTGCCTAAATATAGTGGTGTTTGGGTAGAAAAGAATAGTAGAGACAAGATATTAAAATTATTTAATAATAGTGAAAATACTAATTCACAATATTATATTGATGATAATGGTTATTTGAAAATTAGTAAGAAGAATTCTCAAACTGCTTCTGATAAAAAAATAGAAAATGCTATAATTGGTGATAAACAATTTATAGTAGATGTTTCGAGTGTTTGCTATATTATTGATGATATAACGGGTGAGATTTTGGATTATAATTTTGAAAATATGGATAGATATCAGATTTATGAGTATTTTGAGGATGCAGATAAAAGTATTATTTTTGTTAATCAAAATAGTTATGGTCAATTATCTGATTTAGAGATATTTAATAGTATTGTTCAGATATTTTAAAAGAGTTCATTTTTGAGCTCTTTTTTGTTTTGCTTTTTAGAAGTTGCTACCTCTTCTTGCTTTCCTGTCTATGATTATTGTATGTATGATTGATTGAAATGAGTTTTAGAATTTATTATTGTTTAGCT
>OIYO01001856.1_pt1 | contig 10156 bp, 9 predicted proteins | sample 1588191 | NCBI WGS metagenome assembly OIYO01 (sample SAMN03283275) | human gut metagenome | biome: human-associated habitat; material: feces | host: Homo sapiens | place: Peru | collected 2012 | reverse complement strand
AAATAACAAGTACACCTCTAACTGCAGGTTCAATTTCTTTTACTTTGGTATCATCTGTATAAATTTGTTCTGCTGAGTTTTCCATTGTTATCATCACCTTCGCATTTCCTACACCTTCTATTGACTCAACCATATCTTTTATTCTTGTTTCTTGGGTAGATTGATAATCACTTATGGAACTTGGGTTTATAGTATCATCACTACTTTTACCTGAAAAAAATGTAGAACAAAATATTAATGCAATTCCTATTATTCCAATAATATAAATCACTCTTATTAAATTTTTATCTTGCTTAAGCTTTTGTAACTTTTCTTTCATTTACTGCTCCAAAATTATCTGTGGTGTAACACTGAAATTTTCTTTAATAAGGTTAGTTATTTTGCTACTTGTTAACTGATTATCATTAGTAATATATATGCTGATTGACTCAATAATTATGCCATTATTTTGGTCTGTTTTTAGAGTTACTACTGCATTATTTATATTGATGTTATTCTGCTCTAGGATTGACTTAACAGATTTTTCTAGGTTGGTTTTTGTTGTAGAAAGGACTTTTTCGTTATATTCTTCCGATATTTTCGTTTCATTTGGCATATTAATATTTATTTTATTATTTTCCGTAAATAAAGACTTTATGGGCATTATCATAGTAATTACAAGTACAGTAGAAATTATAAGGTTAAGTGTTTTTCTTGTAACACCCTCAGGCACTAAAAATTTAACTAAAATACAAGCAACTGTACATATGCATAACATTACTGCTGTATTGCTGATTAAGTTCATGTACCATTCCCCATTGTTAAAATTATTGCAGTACTGATTACATAAATAGCCATTACACATAAGATAATTACAAGTAAAGTAGTAAGTACTGTACTGCAAGATTTTATAATTGATATTGGTCCTTTGATACCTAACATATTACCTAATCCACTAGTTATATTTAGTGAGATTATCCACAATAAACAATGAATTATAATAGGTAAAAATACAATCATTACACTAATAATTACAAAGACACCTAGTCCGGTTTTTAGTAAGGACATACTACCTTGAATTGTTTTATATGCTTCTGATAAAGCTGAACCTACTATTGGAATAAATGATGATAAAGTAAACCTTACTGCTCTGGTGGAAATTGAATCTGCTGATGTGGTAATTAAAGTTTTGAAGGTTAATAAACCTGAGAAAACTGTCATTGCAAAACCGATTATCCACTTTATAATTTTGGATATTTCATTTATAATACCTTGCATATTAAGGTCAGAAGAAATTGCAGAAGTAACAGAAAGTCCCAAAAATACACTTAATAAAGGTGAAACAATATTCTTTGCAATATAAGTAACACCTTCACCTACCATAACAACCAATGAATAATATGATGCACCTGTAATACTTTGTCCATTTGTAATTAGTATTACTGCCATAATGGGTATATACAGTAGCATAAAGCTACCGGCATTGTTAATCGACTCTATTGCTCTATTTATAACAGAAATTACAGGTGATGAGATTGAAAGAGTAACTACTAATACAAAAACTGTATCTGTAATACACTTAAGTTCTCTATTCTTTAAACCATCCCTAAAATTATCAAATACTGAATAAATAAGAAGTAAAGAAAGAATTAGTGCTGATGAAGAAAATGGTGTTACACCCTCATCATTTACAATATCAAAAATTTTGTGAAATACATTTGAAAAAGACATATTGATTATACTGTTGTAATCCTTTTCATCTACTCCAAAATCTTTTAGAATTTCTTTACTTTTATCATCAAGGCTATCGGTAAGTGTACCACCACTGATTTCTTCCAAAGCATCTGAATAAGTACTTGCATAACATTTTGTTGTAAGTGAAAGAGGTATTAAAAGTATTATAAGAATTACAACTATCTTTTTCATTGTACACCTGCTAAAGATAGTGAGATTTTCAGTACTTCTTTAAATAAAGGAATTGCCATTACAAGGGTGATTACTTTACCTGCAAAAGAAATTTGTGAGGACAATGAATTACAACCACTTTCCTTGCACATATCACAACAAAATTCCGTTAAGAAACATATGCCTGTACACTTTAGAAGAATTGTTACATACTCAGTATTTATATTTACACTTTTGAATAGAAGATTTATGTAATCAACTACATCAACAATATAGTCAAGAATATAAAGTAAAACGATAATTGAAGTTGTTATTATGATGATTAAGGATATTGATGGATGGGTATTTTTTAAGGCAATAGAAAGTACAAAAGCAACAACTGCTACCGAACAAACTAATAATATTTCGCTCATAAACCAAACACCGATTTTATTGTGTCAAATAATGTACTGATTTGTGAAATTATCATCATTAGTGCTACTATCAGACCCATTATAGTAGTTAATAAGGCTTGTTCTTCTCTACCACTACGAATCAGCAATTGATTTAGCACTGCAACAATAATTCCTATTGCTGCAATTTTGAATATCATATCTACTTCCATAAAATCACCTTAAATAAATAACACTACAAATGCCAGTCCCGAAAATAGACCTAACATTCTGTAGAGTTTTCCTTTATTTTTTATGTCTTCTTTTGAGAGTTTATATTGTTCTGAAAAAAATAAACTTGATAATTTATATTCCCGTTTTATCAAAGGCTGTGATTGGTTAGCTTTTTATTATGAGATTAATTATGAACTCTTTATAGGAATATATGGTAAAAGGGATACTAATTATTTTCTTGAAATTCTTGAAAAATTCTTCAACAATAGCAATCTGATTATGTGAGCCTAAGAATCCTGTTACAATTCCATCAAATTTAAGATTTAACTTCTTCCACTCTGCCATATAAGGCGGCATATTCTCTGTGAAATCTTTAAAATAAAAGCTGTCAAAGCCTGTATGATTAGAAAATATCGATGTAGGCATTGGACAGCACTGAATCTTCATTGCTGATATAACAGGCAGCTCAACTGCAATAGAACATCTTCCAAAACCAGAATAATCATTAATTGCTGCTATTTTCTTCTGGTTATTATGAGACACATTATTCTCTGGCATATTGTCTCTCCTTTCGTCTGAATGCGTCATAAAATCTTTTCCCTTTAATATACAAAAAACTGGCATATGATAACATAGCCAGTTTGTGTAATATTTATATGGTCAGATTAAGCATTTCCTTCGACTTGAATTCTTTATCAAATACAATGCTTTCCAACCTGTTTACCACAAGCCTTAATTCTTCCTGGACTTCTTTGGTAACGGTGAATGAATACAGCCTGTTAAGCTGTGCTGTGACAATATACTGGAGTGTATATACCGTTGAGCCCGAAAGTGTAATTCCATCATATACATTTGTGGCACAATTCTTACAGCATAGTCCGTTTCTTGAATACGAATATACATACAGATTATCTTCTCTGCCGCATTCGTGACATGTGAAGAAATCCGGACATTCACCATTGACTGCAATCATTCTTATCTCGTATATGAATCTTATAAGTTCATGGCTGACAGCACCTCTGCCCAATGCCTTAAGAGTGATATAGAGCAGATTAATCATTTCTGATGCATCAAGATTCTCCCTGCCATAATAATCTGCAATCTCAGCAAAATAGCAGGCATAGCACACAGCATTAAGGTCATTTACCACATTTTCAAAGTACTCCTTAGCCGATGCTTTATACATTGTATATGATTCGCGTCCACGGTACACCTCAAATGTTCCAAATATAAAGCTTCTCGTAACACCAATCAGTGCGCTGTTAGGCTTTCTCGCACCTTTCGCAAATACAGTTATCTTGCCATGCTCCTTAGTAAGTATCACCAGTCTTCTGTCATATTCACCGACAGGCATGGCGGAAAGTATCATGCCTGTAACAGTAGTAACCTCCGCCATCGCACCCTCCTGTCATGTATATTATTTGTCCTTCTTCTTGTCATATCCGAAGTTCTTAAGAAGAATATCACTGTCGCGCCATTCCTTCTTAACTTTTACCCAGAGCTTAAGATTAACCTTCATGTCAAGCTGCTTCTCAATCTCGTATCTTGCATTAGTTCCGATTTTCTTAAGCATTTCGCCACCCTTGCCGATAATAATTCCTTTGTGGGAATCTCTTTCGCATATGATAGTAGCGTCGATATCTGTAATAGGACCTCTCGCATTTCTTCTTTCCTTGAAGCTGTCAATAACAACCGCGATTCCGTGTGGAATCTCATCATTTAATGCATGAAGTGCCTTCTCTCTTATAAGCTCTGCAACAATCTGCTTCATTGGCTGGTCTGTTACTGTATCTTCATCATAGTACATCGGACCATAATCAAGATGTGAAAATATAACATCAAGCAGGTCGTCAACATTGTTGCCGTTTCTTGCGCATACAGGAACAATATCAACAAAATCAAGTTCCTTTCTGTAGCAGTCAATAACCGGAAGAATCTCCTCTTTCTTGATTGTGTCAGTCTTATTGATAACAAGAACTATAGGAGTTTTACACTCTTTTAACTTCTCGACAATATGCTCCTCAGCAGCTCCAAGATGTGTTGTCGGCTCAACAAGCCAGCATATAAGGTCAACCTCGCTGATTGTCTTCTCTGCCGCACCAACCATGTATTCTCCAAGCTTGTTCTTAGCCTTGTGGATACCCGGAGTGTCAACGAAAACAATCTGTCCACGCTCATCAGTGTATACAGTCTGTATTCTGTTTCTTGTAGTCTGAGGCTTGTTAGAAGTAATCGCAATCTTCTGTCCGATTATCTGGTTCATAAGTGTTGACTTACCAACATTAGGTCTTCCTATAAATGTTACAAAGCCTGTCTTAGTTCTTGTGTTCTCTGCCTTAGCTCCCCCGGTAATTCCGCTGGCTGCAAGCATCTCATCTAAATTCATACATTCTTCCTTTCTATTATCCCTGTACCTTGATAAGTGGCTGTATCTTATCAAAAAGCTCACTCTCTTTATTGATTTCCTTGCTGCTTCCCACAACGCAGAAATAATTCTCATCCATCGCACATCTTACAAGTGGTGCAAGCTCTCTTATTCTTTCTACATTACAGTCAAGAACCTGTGCTCTTTCTGCCTTGAGTGATTCATAATCTGTGTTACAGATGTATGCACCAAATGATCTTGTTCCCTTTGCTGCCGGATTCATAGGTGTATCTATATCACCGATTGTTCCTATTATGAACTTAACCATATCCCTGTCGCTTACATCAAAATGCTCAAGATAGTCTGCAGCATTTTCATATATCTCGTTAGTCTTTCTTAAATTAGGGTCTCTGTAAGAAACCATATACATGTCACCGTTTCTGTAAGAACCGCTCATGCAGCCGTATGCGCCGCCTTTAACTCTTACATTAATCCAGAGATAATCATATGAGAATATAACCTTAAGCACTCTTAATGCACCTGTATAATCATATCCTCCATCTCTGAAGTTACCACATCTTGCAACATACTGGACCTGTGAAGCTGATGTATATCCTGTCTTAACATTTGCAGGTGTGTACTTTCTTTCGCATGCTGGCATGTCCGATTCTTTCAATCCTTCCGCATACTTTACGAAAGCAGGTGCAAATGCGTCATATCCCTTATCATCAGCAGTAAAGCTGACAATAATATTCTCCTTATGGAATATATAATCGACAAGCTTGCTTAACTTATCCGCGATATCTTCCTTAAGCTCATCAAACTGTGAGTCAAGCTTCTGGATAAGCTCATAGAAGCCATATCCTCTCATCTCGTTAGAATAATATGCATTTCTTGAGAACTGTGCCATACCTGCAAGCATCGCTGTTGAATGTCCTGCACTTGTCATTGTACTTTCCATTCTTGACTTAAGCTTCGCAATTATCTCTTTAAGTCTCTTATAATCTGAGAACTTTGTCTTATATATAATTTCATTCATCATATCAAGGACGAACTGGATATTGTCATAGAGGACCTTACCCTTAACCTCATACATGATAGTACATTTGTCAAAATCCTTATTATCTGTGTATATGGCAGCATCTGTCGAGATTCCGCCGCAGTTAATATTGATTTCATTAGTCAGCTCTGTGTATGTGTATTCTTCTGTATCCATAAGTCCAAGAACCGAGCTTAAAAGTCCGATATATGGAAGCAGCTCATCCGGAACATTCTTACAGTCGTAGCACATCATTATATATGCAATTCCATTAGTGAACATATTGTGGTGGATTACATCAACACCGCCAGTCTTCTTAGGGTCAATATATAACTTAGCCGGCTCTCTTGTGATATCCTTTAACTCAAGCTGTGGAATCTTCTCAAGGTCCTTCTGACTTGAAGGTGTATCCTGATATTCCTTTAATGCCTTTGTCTGCTTAACAAGCGCCTCAAGCTCTTCCTTAGAAAGTGTTGCCTTATACTTTGCAAGCTTCTCTGCTTCTTTAGCTTCCTTCTCCTCAGCAAGTCCATGCTTTGGAACAAGGCTTAACACTACCTCATGATTATTATTAATAATATTGTCTTCAATGAATTTCTCAAAGAAACCATTCTCTGAATTCTTCTTGATTATTTCAAATGTTTCTCCTGCCTCAACATGAACAAATGGCTTGTTCTCATCATAAAGCCAGCTGTCCATCATTGTGAGATAATACATAAGTCCCTTCGGATATGGGCCGAAATCAGCTTCTCTGTATTTGAATTCGTAATAGTTGATTCCTGCCTTAACCATTCTCTTGCTAAGACCGTTCTTAACAATATCAGAAAGTGTGTCTTCAACAACCTTTATGAATCTGTCTCTGTCACTTTCATTCGCATTCTTGGTAATAATTGAATACACCGGCTGGTACACAGATGTCTCTAACACACTGTACACATCTGTTCCAATTCCGGCATCAATAAGTGCCTGCTTAAGCGGTGCACCCGGTGCCATGATAAGTGCATAATCAAGAATCTGTAATGCAAGATAGCTTACAGGGTCTGTTGATGTTCCGATAACAACATTGTAAGAAAGATAAGTGTTATCCTCCTCTGGTTCATCATCAGTGATTGCATACTCTCTTGTCTCATACTTAGGTGCATCAAATGCTTTCTGGAAAGTTACCTCAGCGTCTATATTAACATCGTTCTTATCGAAAGCTGAGAGGTATTCCTTATCAAGATATTCAAGTCTCTCATCAACATCAATATCTCCGTACAGATAGATATAACTGTTCACAGGATGATAATATTCCTTGTGATACTTAATGAAATCTTCATACTTAAGCTGTGGTATAGTCTCAGGGTCACCACCTGATTCATTCTTATACTCAGAATCAGGGAAGAGTGATACAAATGTATATCTTGAAAGCACATCATCTGCTGAAGAATACACGCCCTTCATCTCATTGAATACAACTCCGTTATAAGCAAGCTCTCCATCTACATCTTCAAGCTCATAATGCCAGCCTTCCTGCTTGAATATCTCATCATGCTCATACATTGCTGGATAGAATACTGCATCCATATAGACATCCATAATATTTTTGAAATCTGCCATATTGCAGCTTGCAACAGGATATACCGTCTTGTCCGGATAAGTCATTGCATTAAGAAATGTGTTAAGAGAACCCTTGCATAATTCTACAAATGGGTCTTTAACCGGATATTTTCTTGAACCACACAAGGTAGAATGTTCAATTATATGCTGCATTCCTGTGTCATTATCTGGCGGCGTCTTAAAACCTATAGAAAACACTTTGTTATCATCATCATTAGAAATAATTGCAACCCTTGCGCCTGATTTCTTATGCTTTAATAAAAGTCCTACAGAGTTAAGGTCATTAAGCTTTTCAATATTCACAAGCTCATACGCACCGTAATCTTTATTAAGTTCGTTATATCTTGTCTCTAAATTCATATTACTGCTTTAATCTCCAATCTTTACAATAAGGCATTACCATATATGAATACATATATTACATATAAATATAATACCCCACAATGTAGGATTTTACCACATTGTGGGGTGAGTGTAAACTTACATTACATATGTAAGCTATAGTATTTATTTGCCGAAAAGACCTTTCTTCTTACTGTGTCTTTCATTACCTGTAAGTGCCTTTTCATATGCCATAAGTGCATCCTTCTGCTCCTGATTAAGCTTTGTAGGAATATCAACTATTAAAGTGATATAATGGTCGCCTCTCTGAGCTGCATTTCTTACACTTGGCATACCCTTGCCTTTAAGTCTTACTCTTGTGCCTGATGCTGTTCCCGGCTTAACTTCGTACAATACTTCTCCATCAACAGTCTTAACCTTGATTTCACCACCAAGTACCGCTGTTGGATAGCTTATTACAACATTAGAGAATATATTGTATCCGTCTCTTTCAAATTCTGTGCTTGCTGAGATAATAACAGCAACTAAAAGGTCACCTCTTGGTCCGCCATTAACTCCCGGCTCACCTTTGCCCTGGATACGTACGCACTGGCCATTATCAATACCGGCTGGGATATTGACTTCGATAGTCTTCTTGCTGCTTATATAGCCTGTTCCGTAACAATCCGGACACTTCTCTTTAATTATCTTACCAGTTCCATGACAGTCAGGACATGGCTGCTGGCTTCTTACCATTCCAAGGAATGACTGCTGTGTGAAAGTTACCTGTCCACGGCCACCACATTTGCTACATACTTCCGGTGATGTACCAGGCTTAGCTCCTGTACCGTGACAGCTTGAGCACTCATCCTTTAATGTAACATCTATCTTCTTGGTTGTTCCCTTTACTGACTCGTCAAATGTAATTCTTACATTAACTCTTACATCAGCACCTCTTCTTGGTCCATTGCTGTTTCGTCTGCTTCCGCCGCCTCCGAACATACCGCCAAAGAGATCTCCGAAAATATCTCCCATGTCACCAAAATCGAAATCGAAGCCACCTGCTCCAGCTCCACCTGCTCCGCCTTCAAATGCGGCATGGCCAAACTGGTCATACTGTCTTCTCTTTTCAGCATCGCTTAACACCGCATAAGCTTCAGAAGCCTCCTTGAATTTAATTTCAGCTTCTTTATCCCCCGGATTCATATCAGGATGATATTTCTTTGCAAGTTGTCTGTATGCTTTCTTAATAGCAGCGTCATCGGCATCCTTAGGCACACCAAGGACTTCATAATAATCTCTCTTATCTGCCATGATTGCTTCCTCTTTCTTATTTAATCAACAGAAACTGCACGGAGTTCTCACCCCATGCAGTCCTTATTTCAGTCAGTCATTACTGACAATTAAACCTCTTTGTAATCTCCGTCAACTACATCATCGCCGTATGGAGCTGAACCATTAGAAGCACCTGCTCCCATATCAGGACCTGCACCTGCTCCCATATCTGGGCCTGCACCACCAGCAGCCTGCTGTGACTCATATAACTTAGCAAAAAGCTTCTGAGCGCTTTCCATAAGTTTTTCTTTAGCAGCCTTGATTTCATCAACCTGTGCATCTGTCATGTTTTCTGGATCAGAACCATCAACAAGTGCCTTTAATGCATTAAGGTCAGCCTCAACTGCAGCCTTGTCAGAAGCATCAAGCTTGTCACCTGCTTCATCCATAGCCTTCTGTGTCTGGAATACCATTGAGTCTGCTTCGTTACGTGCATCAATAGCATCCTTACGCTTCTTATCCTGAGCCTCGAACTCAGCAGCTTCCTTAACTGCCTTATCGATATCTTCATCAGACATGTTAGAACCAGCAGTAATTGTGATGTGCTGTTCCTTACCTGTTCCAAGATCCTTAGCAGATACATTTACGATACCGTTTGCATCGATATCGAATGTAACCTCAATCTGAGGAACACCACGACGAGCTGGAGCGATACCTGTCAGGTTGAACTGACCGATGCTCTTGTTCTGAGCTGCCATTGGACGCTCACCCTGCAATACGTGGATGGTAACCTCTGTCTGGTTATCAGCTGCTGTAGAGAATACCTCGCTCTTCTTGCAAGGGATGGTAGAGTTAGCATCGATGAGCTTGGTCATTACACCACCCATGGTCTCGATACCGAGAGTCAATGGAGTAACGTCGAGCAATACGATGTCGCCAACACCCTCTTCCTTATTCAAGATGGCACCCTGGATAGCTGCACCAACTGCAACAACCTCATCAGGGTTTACACCCTTAGAAGGCTCCTTGCCGAAGTAGTTCTTAACGAGTGTCTGAACGGCTGGAATA
>OIYO01001855.1_pt1 | contig 10162 bp, 7 predicted proteins | sample 1588191 | NCBI WGS metagenome assembly OIYO01 (sample SAMN03283275) | human gut metagenome | biome: human-associated habitat; material: feces | host: Homo sapiens | place: Peru | collected 2012 | reverse complement strand
AACGCTCCACTTCTGCTGACTGAACAAAGGCAATCATCTGATTGAATACCAAAGGAATGATATCTGCAACAGCCTGCCGTTTTTCGAAATCCATCTTGCCGGTAGGCGAGTCGATAATGAACGGAAATTCCAACTCAGAATCTTCGAAAAGAGTGCCCAGGAAACAGTAGGCAATGCTAAGAGTTTGACCTTCGCTGGCACCGTCCCTACCCTTTAGTTTTATGTACCTATCGATGCTTTCGATTTCTACATAATCGTCAACGATAACACGGCGAAGTTTCTCGTTGGTCTTTCTGACGATTTCTTGCTTCAGCGCTGTGGTAGCCTGTAGTTTGATCTCATTCACCAAGGAATCAACCAACTCTTTTTTGCGCAATGCAGTATTTGTTCTTGTTGCCTTCGCTATTTCCTGCTCGTAGTACTTAAATTTTTGATCCGCCTTGTGAAGGTTGTTTTCTTCTGTCAGAGAAGCGTCGTTTTCATCCTTGGATTCAATGCGCTCAAGTTCATCACGAGCAATGCTGATAAGTCTGATCAGTTCCTCAATTCGCTCCTGCAGTTCACGAGCCTTTTCGCCTCCGGCTTTAATGAGTTTTTCCTCATTAGTTTTAAATCTCGTATCGAGGCGATTAGCTTGAGCTCTCAGTTCCTCGAGTTCTTCGAAGGCCTTTTTTAAGCGTTCGTCATACACACTGTCCATCAGACTACTCTTAACCGTGTTAAGAACCGACTGTTGGTCACTTCCCAGATACTGGTCAGCCCGCTTCAGGATAGCCGTTCTCTCCCGTTCGCCAATGCATCTATCGCAGACACACCGGTCTGCAGAAGCCAATTCGGTGAAGAAGTCTTTGGCAATGGTTTTAGGCAACTTGAGTTTTTTCATGCTATTGCCTAACTCGAACATTCTCGCACAGAGGCTTTCGCTCAGTAGATAGGGAGACTTAATTATCCCCAGAATAGAAGTGATCTTAACGTCGATTTCGCCGCGATTCTTCTGCTGTTCCTTGAGAATATCATTTTTCTCTTGATTCAGCTTTTCATAGCTCTTGTCGAGTTCCTGGCGCTGTTTCTCCTTCTCTACTTTTTCAGCTTCAAACGCAGCAATCTCTTCGCGAAGCTTCTCACACCGTGCTCTCAGCTTGGCCCGAATTGCGTCAATGTCACTTTGCCGGGTACGCAAATTGCTAAGTGAACTGGATGTTCCACGCTTTCCTTCGGCGTTTTGGATTTCGGTAAGGATTCTCTGGTTTGCGGCCAAAATCTCATCCAATTCATCGAGGCGATATAGGTAGCGAATCGTTTCATCAGCTTCATTGGATGAGCTGTCCATAGACTTCGCCGCCTGCTCACCGTCAAACACAAAGCGTCTAACAAATTCAGGCGTAAAAATACCGCGAATAGACTCAGGTAAACGAAGTCCAGCTTCTCGACCCTTGGGAGGAGCAGAGGTTTCCACCTGCACCGTTCCATCTTTGTAATTCATAGAAAGGAAGTACTTATACTGTCTATCATCAAATTTGACAGTGATGCTGAATTCACCTCTATCTGCTTCCGTTAATGTAGGCGCGAAAGAACGCACTTTGGACGCAGTCCATCCAGCGGCTGTTCCATCAAATAATCCTTTGATGAGTTCCATTGTGGTTGTCTTACCGGTACCGTTGGCCATCATAATAAAATTGTTGCTGATTACGGAGCCATCGGCTTTGGTAAAGGGGAGCTTCAAGGCAGTGATTTTTCGGATATTTTTATATTCGAGCTCGAGGATTGCCATCTTCATACCTGAATATCCTCCTCATCATCCTCAATCAGTGTAAGTATCCGTTTTAAATCGCTCTCTTTGGCGTTATCATCAAACTTGTTTTTGACATATTGTCTGAATGCCAGTTTGAAGTCGGACGAGGTGTTTGATGCGTTGACAACGGAATCAATCGCATTTTCGATGATTTTATTTCTCATGTTCGCATCTCCTTGTCTGTGAAAGATCTGTAAGCCACTCTGCACGATCGGCATCGGCGTTATTGTCATTTTCCTCGGAATCCTCAATCACGAAGTCCACAACAGTTGCTTTCTTTTCTGGGTTGTTTTTATCCAGGCGTAATGCGCGCCCGATTCTCTGCGTTGTCACGAGCCTGGAACGGTCAGAAGAAAACAGGATAATGTTCGTGACGCTGCTGATATCAATTCCCTCGGAAACTTTTTTACAGGTCAGCAGGCAGTCAATTTTTCCTGCCGCAAAGTTCTCCAAATTAATTTTTTCATCATCGGCATAGTAGGTATGATATTTGTCGCTGTACCTGACAAGAATCTCCTGGAGCTTTGCGCCATATTCCATGGTCTGAACAAAAATGATACACTTCTGCAACAGCTCCGGTCGCTGAGAAATCAGACTTTCAAACTCCTCCAGCTTGTTGACCGCTGTTTTATTGACAAGCGCCAATTGAGTAAACATATCCTTTTCATCAACAGGTTCTCCGCTCTCCTTTTTTGCATTGAACGCTGCGATAATCTTGCGCTTTTTGAGCTTTTCTTCGTCAGAGAGAACATAGGGCAGAGGAATATAATTGAATTCGCACAGGATTCCTTTTTGAATGGCATCCTGCAGCGTAAACTCAAAAATTACTTTTCCAATTTCATTCAGCAAGAAATCATTTCCAGCCTCATCGTACTCACGCTCTGGCGTAGCGCTCAACCCGAGGCGATATCGATACGGAGAGAGCCTGCCCGAAAGATTTTCGACAAAAGTATTAGAACCAGCTCCATGTACTTCGTCAAAAACAAACAGCGTATCATTGCGATAATCGCCAGGTAGACGATCAAACAAGTCCAGCAATTTGGAGAGATTTCTGGCGTCACGAGAAAGAATTAAGATGGAATCATCTGGGTGCATGACGAAATCTTTCATCATCTTCTGGGATGCATAATGATAGTTGATTTGCTTGTTCTTGTAGTTTTCTCGAATTTGAATTGCCCACTGATCCAGCAAATCGTTTCCGTACATAGTGATAACAACGCGACGAATTTCCCCGCTATCAAACAGCTTGTTGATGATTTTCATTGCAGTAACGGTCTTTCCGGTTCCGGTAGCCATTGCCAGAATGCCATGCTCTTTTTCCAGAAAGGTCTTTACTGCTATGTCCTGATGAACCCATTTACTCGAACCTGCCGGCAAAGAATACGGCCTATCCGGGGAACGCAATTCAAATATTTTGTTTTTAACTGCTTGTGGAATGGTAAACATTTTGAGATTGCGGTCTTTTCGATTCCAGATTTTCTCGAAACGAGCGATATCCGCATCGACATACTCCTGTGTACCAGCCCACGTTTTGAAGACTTTTATGCTTTCATAATTCTGGAATCCATGCTTGCTGTCGTTGATAGAGCCAGAGAAGGATAGCGCATCGTTGCCCTTATAAAAAATGCCAAATTTATCGTGAAAGTCTCCTTCCTCCAACTTTTCACAAGGAATTGCAAAACGCATATCAATAATTCCATCATACAGCATCCAGGAAAATGTATTTATAATATCTGCTTCCATTTCTTGTTTGAGTATCTCAACATTTTCGAGGAGAGCTGCTTCGAGGCGCAGGAATGCGCTACCATCTTGGTTCTCAGCTCCAATAATTGCGTCCGTGTCCTCAGTGGAAAGAATGGGACTTGTAATTAAGCGCATTTTTCCTCCGCGAGAGGCGAAGTCGGATAATCCTGCGACGTTGTATGTGAGCCACCCTGTTGTGAAGTAGCCGACGCCTCGGTCAAAGCGTTCAGCCCACTTTAGACACGGCGTGTACAATTCATCAATCAGGTTATCTTCTGAGGTATCTAAACAGACTTTGACCTTTGGATAATCCATATAAACCTCCTTTAGATGTTGTCATCCAGATGGCACAGATGATTATAGAAATCTTTGCTGTACCGTTTTTCGTCTTCGAGAAGCTTTGCTCCTCGATCCAAATGAGCCTTTACCAAACCGGGGAAATAGTCATCCTCGCGAATCACTTTGCCCTCGTTGTTAATAATGAGAGATTTAAACATCAAATCGTGATCACCGAAAATGACCTGCCGGCTCAGTTCCAAGCCATTATTATCAGTCTTGAAGTCATTGGCTTGAAGTTGTCCCTTTCTGACCGACAGTGCGATTGCCAGTTTAGATAGGATAAATGGCTGCAATCTCAATGACTGACCTAACGAGTTGAATATCTCCTGGGTCTTTTGTGACGTATGAAGCTTATTAGTCATTGTGCTTGCCTCCGAAATAAGTGTTTGCCAGGATTTCAGTATTTCCGTTTGCTGTGTGGTTCAAGACAAATGTATTGGAAATGATGTCCGATATGCTCTCGCGATACTCACCAACAATCTCCTCATCGGTAGACAAGATGATAATCTGACCATTGAGTTTTTTGAAGAACTGACTCAGGATCTTTCCTCGATGTTCCTTATCGATTCTCGCAAACGGTGTGTCTACGATGTAAGGCACATTGATTTTGTTGAGCTGCGAAAGTGCTTGATATAGTGCCATAATGAAGATTTGCTTTTCTCCTGCAGAAAGCTGTTGCTTTACCTCAACCGGCAGTTCAAACTCGGTTTCACCGGCAATAAGCTTTTGCTGCAGGACTTCGTAAGCATACAGGCCGATTTGAGCAATAAGATACTCAACACCGTTCTTACCAATGATTTTACGTATTTCATCAGCTTTAAAGTGTTTGTTTTTATAGGGAAGAACATTTAGACTATCATCGATATGGATTCCATCAATCAAATCAGATTTATTGATCAGACTTGCGAAAAATTGGCTAAATCCCGTCTCGACTAAACGAATACTCTTATCGTAAAGCGTCTTTTGGAGTTCATCAAATGCCAGTAGTGCACGCGCTGAAATATCGTTAATGGACTGCTTTTTCAAGAGTGCCTCATAATCACTTTTAGCCTTGGAAAGTTTAGATGCAGATATCGCTTTCTGGGCGCGTAGTTCTTGCAATTCTTTATCTACTTCCAGAAGCTGTTGCGTGCATTTGGACTTCTGCTCATTCAAATCGCTTTTCATCTGCAAGTATCCATCATAGTTTTCGATACTGCTCCGCTCCATTTTCTTTCGGATGCGTTTTACGCATTTTAAAGAAGCCTTAATGTCATCAGTCGCTTCTTTGACACGGTTGGTGTCATAAGCCAGGAGACTGTTGATTTTTGCAGTTAGTTCAAATCTGTCGAAGTCAGACAAATTGAGAATGGGCGTTATCTGTGAAGTGTGGCTGGCATAGCTGGCAATCTCGTAGATAACCTTTTCAGAAATATCGTCGGCTAATTCTATGTTTGCCCGGCTCAACACGCCGGAGATGATCGACTTGATTTCCGGGGTATCAATTGTGCTTTTTACATTTGCATCGACCTGTGCCTTGTGTTCCAGTGCAATTTGGGCCTTTAGTTCTTCCAGTTGAGTTCTAAGGATAATAAATGGGAGCACATTATTGGCCATTTCTTTGAGCCATTTATAGCGTCCCTCACGGCGAGCATCCTCTTTTGCAATCTGATCCTGCATAGAGCGCCATTCTTTTTTAGAAATACCGCCACCCTTGGCATATGCCTTTTCAAGAGACGCAAGCCTCTGATCAATAATCAAAATCTCATTGGAAATCTCTCGATATTCATCCTCAGCGCATTCTACTCTCTGTGCAATCAGATTGTCTGCTTCAAGGCATCTATCGTATTCCGCTGAAAGCGTCATGGTCCCCTTTGCCTTGCTACGAGAAATTCTACGGAAGTTTTCCCGAATAATCTCCATCGTATCAAGGCTGCAGAGCTTTAAAAACGCATCCTTAAAGTCGGAGTTTTTGCTGCTGTTGAACACGAAATCACTGATTTTTTCGCCGTCAAAGAAGTAGAAGCGGAAGAGATTGGGGGGCAGTGTCTGTAAAAGATAGCTCTCAAAATCACTCTTTTCTGTCTCAGAAAGTGTCTCGCCGTCTTTGTACACAGTAAAGGTTTCTGCTATTTTCTTGCCTGCTACCCTCCATGATCTGACAAACGTGTATGTGTGATCGTACTTTCCGTCATCCATCAGCAAGTCAATGACAACTTCTGCCTCACCAATTTTTTGCAGTTTTTCATTGGCATTGATAATTTTCTCTATCTCGGCAAAGTACTTTGCGTTGTTTGATTCAAAGCCATATGCAACGCAGCCGTAGAGACATATTTTGATAGCGTTAAACAGTGTCGTTTTACCTGCACCATTTTTGCCGCCGATCAGTACCATTCTTTTAGTAATGTCTGATACATCAAAATCGAAGGCATTTTCGTTGACATATGGACCTATGTTTTTTACTTGTATGCGCTTAATCTTCATGGTTCAATGCTCCCTCGACAGAATTATAGTGCAACCAGCCTTGTCCAATAATGCTGTCAAATGCCTTTTGCATTTTGTTGTTCTTCGTAATGTGCTTATTGGTATCTACAGAAACAATCAGCTTCGTAATCAATTCAACCGGGATATCATACTTATCTGCAACATCTCTGATCGCTTGGATCGCCTCATCATCAAATCGCGGAGTTTTATAATCATCCCATGGAAGCTTTTTGCCTTTGACCTTATGGTAGGTTTCAACGAGTGCTCGACATGTAAGGTCGCCTTCCTCGTCCCACATCTTGTCAATTGCTTTCAGTTCAGCTTCTGTAATCAGCTCCATGCCTGTCCTGTTTTCGAGGTCGAGGAGTTTTTCGAGAATGAGGCATCGCGCTTCAAGCGTAAACGGTCCCATTCCAAAGCTTCCGTCTGACTTCTTATAGACAGAACCGTTGCGGCGCTTAGAATCTCGATATTGACTATTCTCCCGCATTCTGAGCAATTCGTTTCTGAATTCTCTAAGCGGAATTAGTTCCGTAGCACCTTTGTTGATGAAGTTCTGTAACGACTTATCCTCTTTCACCATGGTGCAGCACCAGCACCCAAATCTGGAGTTGCCGGTTATCGGAATTTTCTCACGGTCGACCTCACCCAAAACGCTCTTTTCTTCACCAAGGTTTTCGCCCTGGTAAAGGCTGAACAAATACTTCATGTCACCTCCCCAAGGACTTCTGCAATCGCCTTTTAAGAGGAATTCCCAGACCAAATCGTTAGGGATTTCAGTGATAGGATTGTAGACATAAGCATTGGGAATGTCATTATGCATATTCAGCAGTTTGCCTTCGATTTCCCGTGCGGTAATGGTCTTCATTCGAGTTAGACTTTCGCCCTTGCGGACGCCGAGAAGAATGATGATTTCGCCGCTCTCCTTGATTCGCTCGTTGACAAACTTATTCATCGGCATGATTTTCAGCCTGTCTGTACACCATCTGAATCCGGGAGGCTCTGGGGTAGGATAGCCCAGGCCAATGACCCGGCTCCAGAATGTCTGTTCCGGCTCCGGGTAGATCACACTGGCTTTGATGTTGAGACGATCTTTTCCCGCTGCTCGGTTGATGTTATCCGAGGATGAGTGCATGTAATTCTTTACGATGGGATTTTCAACCATCGTGTCGGATGTAATGACATGAACGGTTTTGTCAAGCTTAGCGCCAGCATCCTTTAACCGCTTCATGGCTTCATATACAAGACTGACCAGCAAAGTAGAATCTTTGCCACCGCTGTAGCCAATAAGCCACGGACGGCTGTCGTGCTTGTAGACGATCATAATTTCTTTAATGATATCTTCAAATACTTGAAACTTACCTGTATATGGCATTGTGAATTCCCATCCTTACTTTTTTCTGTTATGTGGATCCGGAATATCTCGCCACCCAATTCCGAGATAATCTAAAACTTTTCCCCAGCCATACGGTGTTCCGTTTTCATCAAGGCAACACCTATTCATCCAAAAATCCCATTCTTTGTAGTTCCGTTCCCGTAGCCGATCGAATCGATGAGGCCGTTTTTCGAGCTGAATCCCAAATCCACACATCGAGCATCCAGTTCGCTTCTCTCCAGAAGTATACAAATGACCATCTTCATCCTTCAGTATGCTTCCATAAATCTCAGGGACAGGGACCTTTAAATCAAGTGCCAACTGTAATAAATCCTGTCTATTAAAAATTGCAAATGGTGCTGAACGAATGGTTCCCTTTCCAAAGTAGTTACAGCCATTTAGCATCAAAGACTTCTCACGTCTTCCGCCTTCGGATGCCATCAACCCTAAATAAGGTACACAATTGTGCTCTTTAGCCCAATCAGAGCACGGTTTTTCTTTGAGGTAATAGCAACACTTCGAGGAGACTTTAAACGGTGCAATTTGATAATTCACGCCTTCTTCTTCATTTTCTAATCCACCGAATTTTTCGAGCCACTTCTGCGCAAGTTTCATTTTTGAATGCTTTTGAAATCCACCATATTCACCAGTTTCGCCTGTAACAATTGCATGCCTTATGGTTTTGTTATTGGGAGTTGGGTTTTGAAGCAATTCAATCTTACGGGCGATTTCCTTGGAGAGTACAGGGAAACCAAATTCTTGGATTAGTTTTTGCTTATTCCATCGCGTACCATCAGCTCTAACTGCTGGTGGTAGTGAGATAACTCCAATCTGTTTGTGGATTTTTTGGATACTAACATCTTCGAGCGAAGAGACTGATACCGCTGGCACATCTATTCCTATTGATTTCAAGAAGAAGAACAGTGTAATACTGTCGAGTCCCCCTACTGAAACATAGCAATCCAAGTTCCTTTTTCCACATTCATTGTAGAATTCCCATGCTCTTATGCGCGCATAATTCACCTTAAATTCATATGGCATACTTTGTTTTACTCGGAAACTGGCAATTTTGTTTCCAGCATCGATGTTATTTGAATTTAATGTATTCTGTTCCATTTGAGTCCTCCGGGGTTATCCCATGATGATTCTTTCTTTTTTTGTCTCCTCATCACTGACTGGCAAAGAAAGAAGTCGCTTAATCTGAATGTATGTCAAAAAGATACCCTGTTCATTTCTGTTGATTTTTCCATTAGGTTTAATTGCACGGTTCATCCAACACGCTTCATTATTTCGAAGCCAGTCGATTTTCTTTAATCCCTTCAACGACTTCGCCATGTTAATCTGAGGATTCACGCAATAGAATTCTCCCAAGCGTCCCAGTGCCAAGATAATCAGACCTTGCGTTGTGATATAATCCTCTCGCAAACTTTTTTTACTTAATTCACCACTGTCCATCTCGTTCCACTCACGCATATTAACAACCACGTGATTCCAAAATGTATGAATGAGTTTTTCAGCATTTTCCTGATCATGGATCACCTTACAGATGCGCTTGTTAGCTGTATAGAAGGTGTTAAGTGTAAAGATGTTAGAGGAATATTTGCTAAGGTTGTCTTTCTCCTTGTCAGTATACTTACGTAGGAAGCTGATTGAGTTGACGACATTCTTCGTGATTAGTGCCACAGGATCTTTCGACTCGTATAGTGTGTTTAAGGATTTCGATGTGGTAACAGCATGCTTGTTGAGGTCAGTAAACATCTGCTGGCTCCGTTGAAGTCCCTGGTCTTTATAAAGGACAATCGAAATCGTTTCTTCTTTCAGGCCCTCGTCTTCGGCAATCGCTGCCTCAATGGCCGCCTTTCGATGCTGGCCATCGTTGATTAGGAAGGAAGCGGTCATATCGATTTCCAGAATGCCTGCATTCTCATTGCTGTCAGCAGGGACAAACTTCATGTTACCGTCCACAGATGCGGCCAGAGCAGAAAAGACATATGAATTTCGATTAGACAAGATGTATCCACAGATTTCGGGAATACGAGCTTCGTTGAGCTTTCTTTGAGCGCGATACTCGGCAGGGACATCGCTGCTATCGGTCACAAAAATCTTACTCATTAACCCAAGGGGAACCATACAGATATAGTAATCTTTTCCGGCCTGACAGCCCTTTACAGCGGGAAATTGATATTTCAGCATATAGCACCTCTATTTATACGTAAGTATATACTTAAGTATATATTAAAATTCACCAACAGTCAACACAGTACCGGTAATAAAATGCTGCACACACCAGGTTTTATGGAGAAAGTGACTTTCTTTAAAGATCATGATATTATAAAGCAAGTACAATAAAATGGACAATAATAGTTTCCGCAAGATATGTCGTTACCATGCTGCGCATTTAATGAGAAAGCGCTCTCGGAAATATCCGAGAACGCCTTCGTGTTAAGAAC
>OIYO01001848.1_pt1 | contig 10190 bp, 13 predicted proteins | sample 1588191 | NCBI WGS metagenome assembly OIYO01 (sample SAMN03283275) | human gut metagenome | biome: human-associated habitat; material: feces | host: Homo sapiens | place: Peru | collected 2012 | reverse complement strand
TGGCGGAACAAGGCCGTCAGCGACCTGTACGAGCCGGGAAGTGTGTTCAAGCTCATCACCTGCGCGGCGGCGCTGGATACCGGGGCCGTCACCAAGCATTCCAGCTTCTACTGCGGCGAATCCATCTCGGTGGCCGGGACCCGCTTCCACTGTGCCAATCACAAGCGCCACGGCGCACAGACCGTGACCCAAGCGCTGGAAAATTCCTGCAACCAGAGTTTCATCCAGATCGGCGCGCGGCTGGGCAAGGAAGCCTTCTGCAATTACTTTGCGGCCTTTGGGCTGCGGGAGCCGACCGGCATCGACCTGCCCGCCGAGCCGAAACGAAGCCTGTACTATACCGCCGACCGGATGGGGCCGGTGGAGCTGGCCTCCTGCGCGTTCGGGCAGAGCAGCAAAATTTCCTATCTCGAGATGGCCGCCGCCGTCTGCGCCGTGGTCAACGGCGGCAAGCTGATGCAACCCTATGTGGTGTCGGACATCCTCGCGCCGGACGGGACCCTCATCGACCACATCGAGCCGACCTGCAAGCGGCAGGTGCTCAAGGCCGAGACGAGCGCCATCATGCGGGAGATGATGGAAGCCGTCGTCCTCTACGGCGGCGGACGGAACGCCCAGATCGCGGGCTACCGGGTGGGCGGCAAGAGCGGGACCAGCCAGAAGCTGGACAGCGACGACGAAAAAGCCCGCATCGCCAGCTTCGTGGCCGTGGCCCCCATCGACGACCCGCAGTTCCTCTGCCTCGTCTGCCTTGACGAACCGCACAGCTGGACCACAGCGGGCGGCAGCCTGTCGGCCCCCGTCTGCGCCGAGGTGCTGGAACAGACCCTCGTTTACAAGGGCATCCCCCGCGCCGCCGTGCCGGACGCTTCTTCCGCCGAGCAGACCGCCGCTGACCTCCCCGCCGACGGCGACAGCTTCGATGGGGCATAAAAAAAGACCGCCGGGGAGGCGGTCCAAAAAAGCTTTTTTAGTTCTGATGCGGCTGCTCGCGGAACTTGATCTCGCCGGTGGCGGAGTCCATCGACTCCACGATGGCAAGGCTCTCCAGCTGGATGCCCTTGCTGCGGATGAGGTCGCCGCCCTGCTGGAAGCCCTTCTCGACGGCGATGCCGATGCCCTCCACGGTCGCGCCGGCTTCCTTGGCGAGGTCCAGCAGACCCATCAGGGCGCAGCCGTTGGCGAGGAAGTCGTCGATGATCAGAACGTGATCCTCCGGCGTGAGGAACTTCTTGGAGACAATGACGTTGTAGATCTTTTTGTGGGTGAAGGACTGGATCTTCGTCTCGTAGTTGTCGTAGTCCAGATTGATGCTCATCGACTTCTTGGCAAAGACGACCGGCACGTTGAACTCGCTGGCCACCACGGCGGCGATGCCGATGCCGCTGGCTTCGATGGTCAGCACCTTGTTGATGGACTTGCCCGCAAACAGGCGCTTCCATTCCTTTGCCATCTCGCGGAACAGCGGGATATCCATCTGGTGGTTGATGAAGCTGTCCACCTTCAGCACATTTCCCTCACGAACGATGCCATCTTTGCGAATCCGATCTTCCAGCAGTTTCATAGTCTCTGTGTCTCCTCCAAGCTCTTTGATCCATCATTTCGATTTCACCTAGTATACCGGATTCGCACACCGGATTTCAAGGTCTTTTGTTCATTTTCTCTCTTGTTTTCTCTAAAAATTCGAGTATACTGAAAGCAATCCCCGGAAACGTTCTCCGCGGGGTCCCGGACGCTGTGGAGAGCGTCCGTTTTCAAGCGCGCGGCGGTCCGTCACGAAGGCCCCGCGCACAGCGACAAGAAGGAGTATCACCATATGAAGACCGGATTGGTTTTGGAAGGCGGCGCCATGCGGGGGATGTTCACCGCAGGTGTTCTGGACGTTCTGATGGAAAACGGCATCACCGTGGACGGCGCGATCGGCGTATCGGCCGGCGCGGTGTTCGGCTGCAACTACAAGTCCCATCAGATCGGCCGCACCATCCGCTACAACACCCAGTATTGCAACGACAAGCGCTATGCCAGCTTCAAGAATCTGCTGCGCACCGGCAACCTGTACAGTGAGCAGTTCTGCTATCACGCTGTGCCGGAAAAGCTCGACCCGTTCGACGAAGCCGCGTTTGCCGCCTCCCCGATGGATTTCTTCGTCGTCTGCACCGATGTGCGCACCGGCGACCCCATCTACCACAAATGCCGCAGGGGCGACGCCGAGGACATCCTCTGGATGGAAGCTTCTGCGTCCATGCCGCTGGCGGCCAAGATCGTCAAGATCGGCCACTACGGTCTGCTGGACGGCGGCGTGGCGGATTCCATCCCCATCCGCTTTTTCGAGTCCATCGGCTACAAGCGCAACCTGATCATCCTGACCCAGCCCAAGGGCTTCGTCAAGAAAAAGAACCCCATGCTGCCCGCCATCCGGGCGCGGTATCTGCGCTATCCGGCCTTTGTGGAGGCCGTCGCCGACCGTCACGAACGCTACAACGAAACGCTGGAATACATCTCCATGCTCGAACAGGCCGGGGCTGACTACGTCATCCGCCCGCCCATCCCGCTGGAGATCGGCGCGATGGAGCGTGACCCTGCCCAGCTCCGCCGCGTCTACGAGACGGGCCGCGCCGTGGCACAAATTCAGATCGATAAGATCAAAGCCTTCCTCGACGCCGCTCAGGCTGAGACGGAAGAGTGAATGACCTGTAAATAGCAAAAAATGAACCAGACGCTGAGGGTCCCGGGAGAGGGCGTTCGGCGTCTGGTTTTTTATTTGAAATAGATAAATTTTCTTTCGCTGCAATCGTCAGAACGGCACTCATTCGGCCAGATAAATCCGCCCCGCATTGTGGTCAAAATTGTGGTCAAACGGCCCCGACAAATGACCTTTCTCCCCTATTAAGTTACATGGCGCAATTCCGATTTTTCAAAATCGAGATTGCGCTTTTTTGTTTGCACGAATTATTCATAAGGAGGATTTGTCAACCATGTCAATGAATCATCGTCATTTTTTCATCCTTGACAGAATTGTATGACCCTTGACTACTTTTACGGACAGGCCGGAGAACTCTTTTCGTTCTTCCGCATTCCAAAGGCTCTTTTTCAGGAGCAGCGGTTTCAAGATCTGTCAACCGATGCAAAGACCCTGTACGGAATCCTGCTTGACCGTATGAGCCTTTCTGTTAAAAATGAATGGTTTGACAAAAAAGGCCGAGTGTTCATCATCTTCACGATTGAGGATGTCAAGAGGACTTTGCGTTGCGCAGACAACAAAGCGACCAGACTGCTCCGGGAACTTGAAGAATTTGGTTTGATTGAACGAAAACGTCGAGGGCAAGGAAAGCCATGTTTGGTGTATGTGAAAAACTTTTCGGCAGAATCTTCAAAGGAGAGTGTCAAGAATCGTGATAATGACGATTCTTGTGGCTCTAAAATCGCTTGTCAAGACCCGGTAAAATCACGAGGTATTAAGAAGAAAGAGAATAAAACAGAGATGAATAATACGAATCCTATCCTTTCCGACGAATCGGAGAAGATGAAGAATCGTGAACTGCTCGAAGAATATTTTTCATACTCTTTGGAGATAGACCTTCTTCTCCGGCTTTACCCGGACGATGAAGATACCCTCTATCAAATCGTGAATTTGCTGGTGGACACCTGCGCCACCAACCGCAAAACGCTGCACATTGCCGGGGACGATAAGCCCGCCGAGGTGGTACGCAGCCGGTTTATGAAGCTGAACGCCGACCATATCCGTTTTGTGCTGAAGTGCCTTGCAGAGAACAGCAATCCGATCCGTAACATGAAACAATACCTGCTGGCTTCTCTGTACAACGCACCCACCACCATGCAGCTTTCCTACCAGAACCAAACTAATCACGACTTAGCGAATCGGAGGTGATGAGAATTTCAAAGAAAGCAACCACAATAGCCATCGTCAACCAGAAAGGCGGCACCGGCAAGACCACGACCTGTGAAAATCTAGGCATCGGTCTGGCGATGGAGGGCAAGAAGGTCCTGTTGGTGGACGCTGACCCGCAGGGGTCGCTAACCATTAGCATGGGCTGGCAGCAGCCCGATGAATTGCCCACCACCCTTTCCACCCTGATGGCAAAAGCCATGAATGACCAGAGCATTCCGCCCGGTGAAGGCATCCTGCACCATGCAGAGGGCGTTGACCTGATCCCTGCCAACATTGAACTGGCAGGGCTGGAAGTTTCCCTTGTGAACTGCATGAACCGGGAAAAGATGCTGAAACAGGTGCTTGAATGTGCAAAACATGAATACGATTTCATTCTGCTGGACTGCACTCCTTCCCTTGGGATGCTGACCGTCAATGCACTGGCAGCAGCAGACACCACCCTGATTCCCGTGCAGGCACAGTATCTGTCTGCAAAGGGTCTGGAACAGCTTTTGCAGACTGTGCAGAAAGTCCGGCGGCAGATCAACCCCAAGCTGAAAATCGAGGGCATCCTGCTGACTATGACAGACAGCCGCACCAACTACGGGCAGCAAATCGACAACCTGATTCGAGGTGCCTACGGCAGTAAGATCAAAGTGTTCGACCAGACCATTCCCCGGTCTGTCCGTGCTGCGGAGATCAGTGCCGTGGGCAAGAGCATTTTTCAACACGACCCCAAAGGCAAGGTGGCAGAAGCCTACCAATTTCTGACGAAGGAGGTGCTGGCGGATGCCGAAAAACAGCTTAAACATGTCGCTGAAAGGGGCAGATGACATCTTCTCCACCGAGGAATCCCGGCAGGAGCAGCAGAGGGAACAGGTGCAGCAGATTCCCATCGGAGAACTGTTCCCTTTCAAAAACCACCCCTTTAAGGTCTTGGACGATGAGTCCATGCAGCGCACGGTGGAAAGCGTAGAACAGTACGGCGTGCTTTCTCCACTGATTGCACGTCCACGCCCGGAGGGTGGCTACGAGATCATCTCCGGGCACCGCCGCCAGCACGCTGCACAGCTTGCCGGGCTGGATATACTGCCTGTTATCGTCCGTCAGATGGATGATGATGCCGCCGTTTTGCTCATGGTGGACAGCAATCTCCAACGTGAGAACATCTTGCCCAGTGAAAGGGCTTTTGCCTACAAAATGAAGCTGGAAGCAATAAAGAATCAAGGTGCTAGGTCAGATTTAACTTCTGGACAAATTGTCCAGAAGTCGAAGCTGTCCATTGAACGGGTTGCGGAAGATGCTGGCGAGGGATATAAAACCGTCCAGCGGTTCATCCGCCTGACCAACCTTATCCCCGAACTGCTGGACATGGTAGACGAAAAGAAGATTGCTTTCAATCCCGCTGTGGAGTTGTCGTATCTCGACACGAACCAACAGCGGGATTTTTTAGAAGCAATGAACGACACCCAGAATGCACCGTCTTTATCCCAAGCGCAGCGGCTTAAAAAGCTGGCGCAGGAAGGGCACTTCTCGTATGACGTTGCCTTTGCCGTTATGGGAGAAGAGAAAAAGGACGAGCTGGATAAGGTTGTCATCAAAAACGACACCCTGCGGAAATACTTTCCTCGCAGCTACACCCCGAAACAGATGGAGGACACTATCATCAAGCTGCTGGAACAGTGGCAGCGCAAACAGCAGCGGCAGAATGAACGCTGACTTATACCGTAACGAAAGACCCGATGGGGTCTTTTTCTTTTGCAAACAGAAGGAGAAACGCCTATGAAAAACAACGCTACCTGTACCATCCGCTCCGAGAAAATCACCATTGACGTGCGTATCTGCGCTGCACTGGCGGCAAACCGGGGCGGCGAGGTCTACCTCGCAGCCATTGCCCCGGATATGGAGCTGACCGTCATCACGCTGGATGAGGCTCCCAGCATCCTGCCCTGCTTTGAGGAGGATGATGCTTGCCTGAACCTCCCTGATACCTCACTGCTGCTCTGCTACAATCCGGCGCAAGTGCTGAAGATGGGCGGCAAGCACTACCTGACCGGCCCGGTGATTCTGGTCCGCACCAACATGGACGGCGAGGTCATCTCGCTGACCATTGATGAGGTCTACCTGTTCCAGAAGTATCTGGAAAGCCACAGCATCACCTTGATGGCGGACGACCAGAAGTTGCCCTGCATCTGCATCGACTGAGGTGTGCTATGCTGAACTTTTTTATCGGATTCGCATTTTTTGAAGCCGGTGCGATTTTCGGATTCTTCGTGGCGGCTCTGATGCAGGCGGCACGGAGCGGTGAGATCGGACTGAACGGAGAGGAGGATTCGCATGGCTGAAAACACCCTGTCCGTGCTGAAAATTGCGCCGGGACAGTATCCGCAGCAGGTCGAGATTGACAATAACCTGAAAGCCTTGCAGGAGGCGGTGGGCGGCACGATTGCTGCTGTTTACCCCTTTGCAGATCCGGTTGCCATCGTCTACAACAATGACGGTAAGCTCATGGGTCTGCCCTTGAACCGTGCCCTTCGGGATGAGAACGAGCAGATGTACGATGCCGTTGCCGGAGACTTTCTGGTGGTGGGTCTGGGCGAGGAGGATTTTGCATCCCTGACCCCGGAACTGGCACAGAAGTATGAGCAGCTTTTCCATCAACCGGAAGCCTTTCTGAAACTGGGCAACCGTCTGCTGGTGCTGCCGGTGCCCGATGAACCTCCGGCAGAAAAGCCCCGCACCAAGCCCCCGGCAGAGCATGACCGCTAAAATCACCCTGCTGCACGGGAGGTGATGGCAGTGCAGGAAGAAATCGAACAGAAATCATTCAACATTATGATCTCCACCACGAAGCTGTCTGCCCGGACTGTCCTGCGGGCAGTTAAAGCGACGTTTCGGCTGTACCAGTCCAAGGCATCCCAAGGTAAGCAGAGCGTCCGCACTCTTCTGCGGCAGAACCGGGGCGTGTCCAGCGTGGAGATCAGCAAGACCGGCATCCGTGGTCTGGAACGCTATGCCAAAAAGTACGGCATCGACTACGCCATCCGCAAGGACACCTCTGAGGTGCCGCCCCGGTATCTGGTCTTTTTCAAAGCCCCGGACGCAGAAGCCTTCAACTCGGCGTTCAAAGAGTATTCGGCATCTTTGCTCAACAAGGACAAACGCCCCTCGGTGCTGGCACGATTGCAGGAACTGGTGCAGGCCGCAGCGGAACTTTCCGGCAAAGTCCGGCGCAAGCAGGAGGAACGCGGCTTATGACCACGAAAAAGCTGACGAAGCTGATTGCGCTGTATCTGCCCTATATCCTGCTGGGGCTGGTGGCAACGAACCTTGGTGAAGCATGGCGGCTTGCCCAGGGCAAAGAACTGGGCGATAAGATCATGTCCATGATGGGAACCATCCCGGTGGCGTTTGCAAACCCGCTGCCCAGTCTGCACCCGCTGGATTTGCTGGTAGGCTTGTGTTGCGGTGCAGGGTTACGACTGGCGGTCTATTTGCGTGGCAAAAACGCCAAGAAGTACCGCCACGGCATGGAGTACGGCTCTGCCCGGTGGGGGACGCCCAAGGACATTGAACCGTTCATGGCTCCCAAGTTTGCGGATAACATCATCCTGACCAAAACAGAACGGTTAATGATGAGCAACCGTCCGCCTGACCCCAAGAATGCCCGGAACAAAAACGTGTTGGTGGTGGGCGGCTCCGGCAGCGGCAAGACCCGGTTTTGGCTCAAGCCCAACCTTTTACAATGTCACAGTTCCTATGTGGTCACTGACCCGAAGGGGTATAATTATCAAGGATTGAAATTCTGGAAAATAAACCCCAACTTTTTCCCACGGAAGTCTGCAAGCTGTGCCCCGTGAAGTGCCGTGATGTCCTTTTCCTCTACATAGATATGACCGCTGGTGACGGTATCAATCGTGGAAATGCAGTTCAGCAAGGTGGTTTTGCCCGAGCCGGAAGCACCCATGATGCCGAGAAATTCTCCTTTGCGAACAGAAAAAGAAATGTGGTCGATGGCTTTTGTCAGGTTGCCTTTGTTACCGTAAAATTTTTGGATGTCATCCACCCGTAAGATTGTATCGCCCATAGGTCAGGCTCCTTTCTCAAAGGCGCTTTGCTTTTGTGCTTTTACTCTACCACAAGGAATTTTCCGATGCCATTAAGTTAGATTACATTTGCATTACCAAAATGTAAGGTTGAAAAAAGCGAGGCTTTACAGCCCCGCCGCCTGCAAATAGCTTTCCGTAGGAAAAACCATCGTCACAGTCGTTCCCTGTCCCGGAACGCTGGAAATAAAAAGTGAGATATTCATTTTTCGACATAGCCTTTGGCTCAGGTACAAACCAATGCCGGTTGATTTGGAATAACGGCGGCCGTTTTCACCAGTAAAGCCTTTGTCAAACACGCGCGGCAAGTCAGCAGCAGAAATACCAATGCCATTATCGGAAATGAAAAGAGATACCGTGTTTTTCTCTGCTCTGGCTGAAAATTCAACTTGTAAATTATCTTTCCGATATTTGATGGCGTTGGACAGAATCTGTCCGATCACAAAGGTGCAGCTTTTACTGTCTGCGGACACAGGAATATCCAGTTCCTTTAGAACCGGCTTTCCACCGACCTGAATCAACGGTTTTGAGTACGTTTTTAGAGCAGCGTACACCAATGCCTGCAAGGTGGTTTTCTCCACCCTAAAGTCCTTTTCCACATCGGTACTGCGGGCGTAATATAGCACCTGCTCCACATAAGCATCAATCTTCCGCAGTTCATCGTCAATTCGCAGTGTGGTGGGATTCTTTTCATTTTCAACGATCAGCCGGGCAGAGGTGATAGGCGTTTTGATTTCATGCACCCATGAATCAAGGTATTCCCGATATTCACGGTTCTCCTGCTCTGCATAGGAAAGTCGGTCGTTTTGATATTTGTTGCAGCACCGCAGAACATCTACCAAAATCTGCCCCTCTAAAAAATGAGGCGGCACCAGTAACTCGCCTAAAAGAGTTTTTATGTCCATCTGCTCTGTCATTTTTTGAAGCAGATTATAAAAACTCTGTTTGCGGAAAAAATCATACAGCAGCGCTGTACTGTACGCTGCAAGTAAAATCACCTCGGCAAACAGAATAAACACAGCAGGTGTTTCAATCAGCCAGAGGAGCGCAAGCAGCACGAGTGCAGCCACCAGCATACAAATCAGGGAAAAGATACGGTCAAGCAGATACTCGGATAACTTCATACGCAATACCCTAAACCACGTTTCGTTTCCAGATAGTCCGGCAGACCGATTTCGGTCAGTGCTTTCCGTAACCGAACGATGTTGACATTCAATGTGTTTTCGTCTATAAATTGTTCACTTTGCCAGAGTTCATCAATAATAGCGTCACGGGGAATAATGTTGCCCTTATTCACCATAAGCAGGCGCAAAATCCCAAGTTCATTTTTGGTAAGTGATTTTTTGTTCCCTTGATAGCTGATTTCCGCCTTGAGCAAATTTAAGGTCAAGCCTTTGTGCGCGAGAACGATGTTGTCCTGTACTTCATAGGTCCGAGCCAGAAGTTTTTGGATTCGCGCCAAAAGAATCTGTGCATTGTACGGCTTTGCAATATAATCATCTGCGCCGATGTTCAAGCTCATCAACTCGTCAAAATCGCTGTTTCTGCTGGTAAGTACAATGATAGGAAGATTGGATTTCTGTCGGATTTCTCTGCATACTTGGAAACCATCCTGATAGGGCAGATTGATGTCTAAGAGAATCAAGTTAGCCCCTGATGAAAGAGCAGCTTGCACAATGTGGTGAAAATCATCGCTGCTGTCGCATTGGTAGCCGTACTTTTGAAGAAGCTGAACAAGTTCCTCGCGGATTGCCGGTTCATCTTCTATAATGAAGATTTTCATGCTCACACCTCCTAGACGTATTATATTCGTTATCTCAAAGAATACAAGGCGGTAAATATGAATTATAAAATGTTTGTAACCGAATAAAAACTTTTGAAAAAGGAGCGTGATGCCATGACCCAACCGAAAACCGACCTTGCCTACCTCCGCAGCGAAAAAGCCAAAGCAGAGCAGAAGCTGCGCTCTTGTCAGCACCGTGAGAAGATCCTTGAACGCAGGATGTCGGAGCTGAACCGGAGAGAGCGCGTGCATCGTCTTTGCACCCGTGCTGGAATGCTGGAAAGTTTTCTGGTCTGTCCGGGAGAACTGACCGATGATCAGGTGATGGAACTGCTGAAAATCTCGTTCCGTCAGCCTGAAGTCGTGCTGGCACTTGCAAAGATGGTGCATGACGTTCACGAACGCAGCAACG
>OIYO01001846.1_pt1 | contig 10204 bp, 7 predicted proteins | sample 1588191 | NCBI WGS metagenome assembly OIYO01 (sample SAMN03283275) | human gut metagenome | biome: human-associated habitat; material: feces | host: Homo sapiens | place: Peru | collected 2012 | reverse complement strand
GGTCTTCCGTATTTCCATGATCGCACTCATCATGACGGGAGTCCTTTTCAGCGGACTGCTCTTCTTCGGCGCACAGTGGCTGGTCGATACCGGCATCGTGCGTGACCAGAGAGCGTACTGGTCGCTCTTGGCCCTCTCTCCGGCGGTTTTCTGCGCGACGCTGCTCGCGACGCTGCGCGGGTATTTCCAAGGGCTGCAGCTGATGACGCCGACGGCGGTTTCGCAGATCTTAGAGCAGGTCGTCCGTGTCGTGACGATGATCGCTTTCGCGGTCATCCTGCTGCCGTATGGTCTGGAGTTTGGTGCTGCGGGTGCTACGCTGGGGGCAGCACCGGGGGCTTTTATGGGAATCCTTGTCCTGATCGGGTTCTATTACATGACAAGAAACTGGCGTAAGGAGCTGGCCTCTGAGCAGGATACCTCTATCAAGTCGCAGAGTGCGATGTCGATCATCAAAAGACTGCTGGTCCTTGCCATTCCGGTCTCTTTGGCGAATATCATGCTGCCGATCGTTTCGAATATCGATCTGCTGATCGTGCCGCGTCGTCTGGAAGTGGCAGGATTTGCTGTCGAAGAAGCGACGACACTCTTCGGCTATCTGACAGGCATGGCGACGGCGCTCGTCAATATGCCGACTATCGTGACGGCGTCTTTGGCGGCCAGTCTGGTGCCTGTCATTTCGGAAGCCATCGCGCAGAAGAAGGATGATGTCGTCATGACGCGTACGGACACGGCGATGCGTCTGGCCAATCTCATCACGATACCTGCTTTCATCGGGATGTGTGTTATCGCGACTCCGATCTCCGATATGCTGTACGCGACCCGCGATGCAGGTCCGTGTATCGCCGTCATGAGCTTCGGCGTATTCCTGCTCGGCGTGCAGCAGGTCACGACAGGCGTGCTGCAGGGGATGGGTAAGACCGCGATCCCGTTCCTGAACATGGTTGTTTCAGCGTGTGTGAAGGTCTTCCTCTCCTGGAATCTCACCGCCATCCCGGCGTGGGGCGTGCTCGGCGCAGCATGGGCGACGAATGCGGACTTCGGTGTGGCGGCTGTTCTGAATCTGATTTTCCTCTATAAATACAGACGCTATACGATGGATATTCTCCATACCGTGAAGCTTTTCATCGCAGCAGGCATTATGGGCGCAGTCGTGCTCGGTGTGTATCATGCGGCGTTTACCCTGATTCACAGCAATACCCTTTCGACACTCGCCTCCATTGCTGTCGGCGGCGTGGTCTACCTCATAGCCATCGTCGTCATCCGTGCAGTAAAGCCGGAAGACGTACAGGGCGTGCCGAAGATCGGACCCAAGCTCGCGGCGATGGTTTCCCGCATGAGCTTTGGGAAATGACTAGTGGCTAGGGACTGGTAGCTAGTGGCTAGGGATTAGGCTCTCACATTCTGCTTTTTTCGAAATCAAAAAGGCCATGGATTGTATCGCATTGCGATATTCTCCATGGCTTTTTGTAATGAAAACAAATTGAGACTAGCTGTCCAGTGGGAAAAATTTCTAATCCCTAGCTACTAATCCCTAGCTACTTCCTGAATACTAATTTCAGTCCCCAGTCCCTAGTCACCAGTCACTAAAAACTCACATATGCCGATAGAGGCCGATGACTTTGCCGCGGATGATGACTTCTTTGGCAATGATCGGCTGGTACTCATCATTTTCCGGCTGCAGACGGATGTGATCTTCTTCTTTGTAGAAGCGCTTGACGGTCGCATCTTCATTGCCAATGAGTGCGACTACGATGTCGCCATCCTGCGCGTCATCCTGCTCGGAAACGATGAGGTAGTCGCCTTCATGGATGCCTGCATTGATCATGCTGTCGCCTCGAACGATGAGCATGAAGCAGTTGTTATCCTTGCCGATGAGTTCGGCCGGCAGGGGATAGACGGACTCCGTGTGTTCATCTGCGGTGATCGGTTCGCCTGCACGGACGGCTCCGACGAGCGGCATCGGGATCATCTTCTTGCGGCGCCAGGTATCGGCCACGACTTCGATCGCGCGCGAAGAGTCAGGATTCTTACGGATCGCGCCCTTAAGTTCCAGACGCTTCAGATAATTGTGCACGGTGGATGTCGAGCGCAGACCGACCGCCTCTCCGATCTCGCGGACAGTCGGGGGGAAGCCGCTGTCCCAGATCTTCTGACGGATAAATTCAAGGATCGATTTTTCGCGTGTGGTCAGTTCATTCGGATTGTTTTTTTTTCTCATGGGAAGGTCCTTTCTTTGATTTCTTGCTCTCAACTTGTCTCTATTATACCTTATTTGAGAGAAAATAGAAACATTTGTTTATCAGAATCCTTGTTTGTAAAAAATACTGCATTCTTTTATAACAAAACCAATGAGCGGTTTCTAATATCTCCGTTGGAAATCCATTTCGGTATCCATTATAATAATGAAAATATGACTTCACCGATTTCTATGAAGGAGGATACGAATGAGCTATCAAGAAACATATAAAGACTGGCTGACGTGGGCGGATGAAGAAACGAAGGAAGAGCTCCTGCGCCTGACGGACGAAAAAGAGATCGAAGACCGTTTTTATAAGGATCTGGAATTTGGTACAGCCGGGCTGCGCGGTATCATGGGCGCGGGCACGAACCGCATGAATCGCTATACGGTCGCCAAAGCGACAAGAGGGCTTGCTGATTATCTGAAAAAGGAGCATCCGAAGACTTTTTCACAGGGTGTGGTCATTGCCTATGATTCCAGAAATCATTCCGATGACTTTGCGAAAGAAGCCGCTCGTGTGTTGACATCGGCCGGGATCCCCGTCCGCATTTTCGAAGAACTCGAACCCATTCCTGTCCTTTCTTTTGCGGTCAAATATTTCCATGCCGCGGCCGGTGTGGTCGTGACAGCGAGCCACAATCCGGCAGAATACAATGGATACAAGGTCTATGGCGCCAATGGCGCGCAGCTGGTGCCGAAGGATGCAGACGTCCTGACGGCTTATGTCGAAGCGGTGACAGATCTTTCGCATATCGAAGATGAGGGAAATGATGCCCTCATGAACTGGCTGGGACATAAAACTGTCACCCGCTTTCTGACCGCGATCTTCCGGCAGTCCCTGTATCAGGGAAATCCGCCGCCGCTCTCCATTGTCTACACACCGCTTCACGGCAGCGGGGCAAAGCCCGTCCAGGGCATTCTGGCGGAAGCCGGTTTCACCGATGTGCATATCGTGAAGGAGCAGGAGCTGCCGGATGGCGACTTCCCGACCGTTTCTGCGCCAAATCCGGAGAATGAAGATGCTCTCTCGATGGGAATCGCCCTCGCCAAAGAAGTGGGCGCAGATATCGTCATCGGGACTGACCCGGACAGTGACCGCATCGGCAGCGCAGTACGAAAAGGGGAGGACTTTGTCCTGATTTCCGGAAATCAGATGGGCGCACTCCTGACATACTTCCTCTGCCTCACTCGAAAAGAGACGCTGACACCGGCATCCACCATGGTAAAAACGGTCGTGACCGGTGAGCTTGGCGCAGAGATCGGACGCCGCTATGGCCTGAAGGTCGTAGAAACGCTGACCGGCTTCAAGTATATCGGAGAAAAGATCTCCCAGTGGGAAAAGGATCCCGCGCACGACTACTTCTTCGGCTATGAAGAAAGCTACGGCTACCTTGCCGGGACGCACGCACAGGATAAAGATGCGGTCGTTTCTGCCATGCTTATCTGTGAAATGGCGGCTTACTTCAAGAATGAGGGAAAGACGCTTTCCGATGTGCTCGATGAGCTCTATACCGACTTCGGCTACTACTACGACAAGACCACATCCTATACCCTGAAAGGGATCGAAGGCCTTGCAAAGATCCGCGGCATCATGAAGCATCTCCGAGACATCGATGTGAAGGAGATATTCCCGGAGATCGACTCCGTCACGGACTTTGAAGCCGGTATCGGTGACCTGCCGAAGGAAAATGTCCTGAAATATAAGGTAAAGACAGGCGGCTGGATGGCCGTACGCCCGAGCGGCACGGAGCCGAAGATCAAGATCTACTATTCCCTCAAAGGAAAAGACGAGAAAGAGGCTCTGGATGCATTTGCCGACTTCAAGGCAAGATGGGAGAGCGCACTGGGATTGTAGGCCGCCGACGGCGGGGGATCACGCTTGCGGTATTCTTGTTTCGAAGTCTTCCCCGGAGGGAAAAGCGGATGAAGAGAGATGCGTCATTTGAAGAACGCAGGACATTTCCCAAGAGGCAAGCCTTGAACCTCTCATCCCGTCAACCTTGACAAATCCGTCCAAATTGTGTATCCTATTTCATGTAGTAAGCGTCGGGACGTAGCTCAGCTTGGTAGAGCGCTACCTTGGGGTGGTAGAGGTCGCATGTTCGAATCATGTCGTTCCGACCATTTTTTATTTTCATGTACATTCATAAAATTCTATAAAGTGAGGTCTTCTGTATGAACAGAGTCAAATCAGTCATGCTTCTGACACTGCTCAGCTTGATCCTGATGGCTATCGGCGGTGTCGTAGGTGGTCAGAACGGCGCGATGACCATGTTTCTCATTTCTCTGGCGATCAATTTCTACACATACTGGAATTCAGACAAGATGGCGCTTCGTGCTTACAATGCCCAGCCTTTGGCCGAATCGCAGGTGCCCGAGCTCTATGAGCTGGTGCGAGAGCTTTGCCGGAAGGCGGAGCTTCCGATGCCGCGTCTCTACGTTATTCCGACCGATGTGCCGAATGCTTTTGCTACGGGACGAGATCCGGAACATGCGGCTGTCGCAGTGACAGAGGGCATCCTTTCTATGCTGAACCGCGATGAGCTGGCCGGGGTCATCAGCCACGAATTATCCCATGTCAAACATCGTGATACGCTCATCATGACCCTGTCGGCGTCGATAGCGACCGCGATCTCCTACATCGCAAATATAGCGCAGTGGGCAGCGATCTTTGGTACGGCCAGAGATGAAGACGGCAACCGGTCGAATCCGATCGCCCTCATCGTGACCATCGTCATCGCGCCGCTTGCAGCTTCTCTCATCCAGTTCGCCCTGTCGCGTTCCCGCGAATACATGGCGGATGCTTCAGGTGCAAGGATCTGCGGGAAGCCTCTGGCTCTTGCCAACGCACTCTTGAAGCTCGATGACTATGCCCATCATCGTGTCATCCCCGATGCAAAGCCGGCGACCAGCGGCCTTTTCATCATCAATCCGCTTGCCGGAGTCGGCGGCGTGGCCAATCTGTTTTCTACGCATCCTTCCACGGAGGAGCGTGTAAAAAAGCTGCGTGAAATCGCAGCAGAAATGCATTCTTTTTAAGGAGGCTATTATGGCTAACATTGAAAAAACTCTCGTACTCGTAAAGCCGGACGGCGTGAAGAAACACATCTGCGGCGAAGTGATCTCCCGCTTCGAAAGAAAAGGTCTGTCCATTCATGCAATCAAAATGATTCAGGTCCCGGTAGAACTCGCTGAAGAACACTATGCTGAACACAAAGGCAAAGGCTTCTTCAAAGCTCTCATCGACTTCATCACCTCCGGTCCGGTACTGGCTATGGTCATCGAAGGTGAAAACGCTGTCGCAGCTGTTCGTCAGATCAACGGCGCTACCAACCCGCTCGAAGCTGTTCCTGGCTCCATCCGCGGCGACTTCGCTACTTCCATCGATGAAAATGTTGTCCATGCTTCCGATGCAGTAGAAACCGCACAGAGAGAGATCGGTCTCTGGTTCCCAGAACTGTCCAAATAATCCGGCAGAGGAAGGCGCTGCGAGAAATCGCGGCGTCTTTTTTGCTGCGTGCATGGCTTGAGGGGCGAAGGTGGGTGAACAGGGAAGGCGGAATGACATCAGACATCTGATATGTCTCCATCGTATCCCTTTTCTGCCTTTCCGACATACATGAAGCCAACCCCATCTCGCTTCGATCGCCTGCCCTCCAAGGGAAGGGACTAGCGGTTACAGCGCACGGATGCCCGATTTCCTGCTTCTAGTTTTTGTATTTTTATACAATAAAATCCGGCTTCCTATTGACTATTCTCTCCGTAAAATTGTACAATAAAATGAAATCGAAGCATGCATGACGCATGTATATATAGTAAGGAGAATGAAACATGGATTTTGAACTTATCGAAAAAGCACTGCCTATCCTTCTCTTGGGCGCGGGCGTCACTATCGAGATCACGGCGGTCAGTGTTTTCATCGGCTTCTGCATCGGCCTTTTCGTCGGTATCGCGCGTATCTGTAAGGTGAAGGTGCTGCGCATATTGGCTGCGATCTATGCAGACTGTATCCGTGGTACGCCGCTTCTGGTACAGATCTTCCTGATCTATTTCGCTCTCCCGATCGTGACGGGGCATCGTGTGGAGCCATTCGTAGCGGCCGTCGCTGCCTGCGGGATCAATAGCGGCGCGTATGTATCTGAAATTTTCCGCGCCGGCATCCAGGCGATCGATGTGGGGCAGATGGAAGCGGGACGTTCGCTCGGCCTTTCCTGGTGGCAGACCATGTACTATATCATCCTGCCGCAGGCTGTACGAAATATCCTGCCGCCGCTCGGCAATGAATTCATCGCGATGCTGAAGGATTCCTCGCTGGTTTCCGTCATCGGCTTCGAAGAACTGACCCGCCGCGGACAGCTCATCATCGCGCAGACCTATGGCTCCTTTGAGATATGGTCCACCGTCGCTGTCCTGTACCTCATCATGACGCTGGCGATTTCCAGAGTGGTAGCAATGTTGGAGAAAAAATAAATGGCAGAAGAAAAGAATCTGATAGAAATCACCCACATCAGCAAAAAATTCGGCGATCTGACGGTCTTGAAAGATATCAGCGTCAAAGTCAAGGAGAAGGAAGTCGTCGTCATCATCGGACCTTCCGGCTCGGGGAAGAGTACGCTGCTGCGCTGCATCAATGGGCTTGAAACACCGACGACGGGATCCATCACATTCGACGGGGTGCCTGTCAATGGAGAAAAGAATATCAATGAAGTCCGCACGGAAGTCGGCATGGTCTTTCAGCGATTCAACCTTTTTCCGCATATGACTGTCATTCAGAATCTGATGCTCGCGCCGATGAAGGTCAGAAAGATCTCCAAGAAGGAAGCCTATGACCGCGGTATGCAGCTCCTCAAAAAAGTCGGGCTGGAAGACAAGGCAGACTACAAGCCTCCGCAGCTCTCCGGTGGGCAGCAGCAGCGTGTCGCTATCGCCCGCGCGCTCGCGATGAAGCCGAAAGCGCTCCTCTTCGATGAACCGACCTCGGCGCTGGATCCGGAGCTTACGGGAGAGGTGCTGAAGGTTATCCGCGGACTTGCGGACAATCACACAACGATGATCATTGTGACGCATGAGATGGAGTTTGCGAGAAATGTGTCGGATTATGTGATTTTCATGGATGGAGGCCGGATTGCCGAGCAGGGAACGCCGGAAGAGGTCTTTGAGAATCCGAAGGAGGACAGAACGAAGCAGTTCCTGTCGAGATACAAGAAAAGAGACGAGGACTGAAAGCAAAATCCGGTCTTCACAGGTGCCAAATAAATCGAATTAGCGTATACTGTAAGTCAGCCGGGGGTTCTGCGCCCGGCTGTCATGTTTTTTACAGCAGGGAGAAACTACGATTGGAGGGAGATGCAGCTGCAGGCTGACAGCTGCAGGAAAGGAACAGAAAATGGCGGACAGATATGCATTTGGAATTGATGTAGGCGGTACAACGATCAAGCACGGCCTTTTTGATGCGGAGAAGGAAGAGCTGGTGGAGAGCTGGGAGATTCCGACCAGAACCGAGGACAACGGCAGATATATTCTGGAGGACATTGCGGCCTCTGTGAAGGCGAAGATGGAAGAGAAGAAGCTGGATAAGAAGGATATTGTCGGTCTTGGCATCGGCGTTCCGGGACCGGTTCTCCCGAACGGTGTGGTCAACGAGGCGGTCAATCTTCACTGGGGCGTTACCGACGTTGCCTCCACGCTGTCGGGACTTTTGGGGGGCATGAAGATTCAGGTCGGAAATGACGCCAATGTGGCAGCACTCGGTGAGCAGTGGAAGGGAGGCGGCCAGGGCTTTGACAATATGGTGATGGTGACGCTCGGAACCGGTGTCGGCGGCGGCATTATCATCAACGGAAGGATTCTTCCGGGCTCCCACGGCGCAGGCGGCGAGATCGGACATATGCAGGTTTCGGATCATGAGACCGATGTCTGCAACTGCGGCAAGAAGGGCTGTCTGGAGCAGTATGCCTCTGCGAGCGGCATTGTTCGTGTCACGAAGAGAGAGCTTGCGAAGAACAGGAAGGCAACAACGCTGAAGGATGACGGAAAGCTTTCTGCCAAGAAGATCTTCGACGAGGCAAAGGAGGGCGATGCCTTTGCGGTCTCCATGGTTGATGAGTTCGGCAAGAAGCTTGGTGAAGCGCTGGCTTCGATCGCAGCCGTTGTAGATCCCGAGGCGGTTGTCATCGGCGGCGGCGTTTCCCGCGCCGGTCAGATCATTCTGGATGTTACCGAGAAGTATTACACACCGGCAGCGTTCCATGCCTGCCGTAATGTGGTGTTCAAGCTGGCACAGCTTGGAAACGATGCAGGAATGTACGGAGCAGTCCGCATGGTGCTGCAGTAAACTGTGAAATTGCAGGCGGCGCTCTGGCGGAAGCCGCAGCGGCGCAAATGGCAGCGATATTTTTACAGGCAGAAAGGCCCGGCAGGATTGCCGGGCCTTTGCAATTGCTTTAAGATGAAAGACATGATTGAGATCAGGGAGATTACGGATCTTGCTCTTCCGGAGCTGGATCCCTACACAAAGCTGAATGAAAACCAGCTGAAGCACTATTATGAGCCGGAGCACGGTATTTTTATCGGAGAAAGCCGGACGGTTGTGGAGCGTGCACTGGCGGCAGGCTATGAGCCGCTTTCTCTTCTTATGGAGAGGCGGTATACCGGGACGGAAGGAAAGGAGATCCTCCGGCATCTGGAGAGCCTGTCTTACCATGTGACGGTTTATACGGCAGAGCTTGATACTCTGAGCCGACTGACCGGATATCATCTGACGCGCGGGATTCTCTGCGCGTTTCGCAGACGGACACTTCCTTCGGTGGAGGAGGTGTGCCGGCATGCAAGGCGGATCGCGGTTCTGGAGAACATCGAGAATCCGACCAATGTCGGGGCGATGATGAGATCTGCGGCAGCACTCAATATGGACGCGGTTCTTCTGACACCCGAATGCGCGGATCCTCTGTACCGGAGAGCCATCCGCGTCAGTGTGGGGACCGTTTTTCAGGTTCCGTGGACCTACATCGGGGTGCCTGAGAAACGAGGCACCTGGCTGAAGAAAAGGGATCCGGAAAGCTGCTGCATGGCAGCGTCATCACGGCAAAATGCCCGATGTCATGTGTTCGCTTGAGACTTTTGTCACAGACCATGTGCTGTGGCAGAAGTCTTTTTTCTTGCCGCAGTACCAGAACACAAGGAGGCAAGAACATTATGGATCTCTGGAACACATTCGCCACGCTCTTTTCCAATTTTGGAGCGCTTACCTGGCAGATGGTGGTGATGTGGGGCATCGGTGCCCTGCTCATCTACCTTGCCATCGCCAAAAAGATGGAGCCGAGCCTGCTGCTGCCCATGGGCTTTGGTGCCATTCTGGTCAACCTGCCGCTGTCGGGTGCCATCACGCAGGGCGATACCGTAGGCCCCATTTCTGCCCTGTTTGAAGCAGGCATGTCCAACGAGCTGTTCCCGCTGCTGCTCTTCATCGGCATCGGGGCCATGATCGATTTTGGCCCGCTGCTGGAAAAGCCGTGGCTGATGCTCTTCGGCGCGGCGGCGCAGTTCGGCATCTTTTTCACCCTGTTTTTGGCGGGCTTCTTCTTCGATCTGCGGGACGCTGCCTCCATTGCTGTGATCGGCGCGGCGGACGGCCCCACCGCCATCTTCGTGGCAAATACCCTCCATTCCCGATACCTGGGGGCCATCATGGTGGCCGCTTACAGCTACATGGCGCTGGTGCCCATCGTTCAGCCGCCGGTGATCCGGCTGCTGACCACCAAAAAAGAACGCCTGATCCGGATGCCCTACCAGCAGTCCAGCGTCAGCCGGCTGACCAAGATCCTGTTTCCCATCGTGGTCACCGTGATCGCGGGCATGGTCGCCCCGTCCAGCGTGGCGCTGGTGGGCTTTCTGATGTTCGGCAATCTGCTGCGGGAGTGCGGCGTCCTGAATGCGCTGAGCGAGACGGCCCAGAATGTGCTG
>OIYO01001844.1_pt1 | contig 10208 bp, 9 predicted proteins | sample 1588191 | NCBI WGS metagenome assembly OIYO01 (sample SAMN03283275) | human gut metagenome | biome: human-associated habitat; material: feces | host: Homo sapiens | place: Peru | collected 2012 | reverse complement strand
CGCTAAATGGAACGACCGGACGCCAGAACGGAAAAGGCGCAAGCAGATGGCGCAGTTGAATCTGGAAATAGTATTATTGTGCAAAGCGTATGGTTTTGGCAGGCAGAATTGTCGCTTTGCGCTTTCGCTCCCCGCGTGGGGAGCGTGGATTGAAATGCAGTCTTTTGGCGCGCTGATTCGTTTGATAAGCAAACCTGCGCGCCCAAAAGGAGGGATATTCTCATGCGCATCATCGGTTTGACAGGCGGTATTGCCTGTGGAAAATCCACCATTTCGCTCACACTGAAGTCGCTCGGCGCCACCATCATCGACGGCGATCAGCTTTCCCGCGCGCTGACGCAGCCGGGCGGGCTGGCGCTGCCCGCGATTCGCGCGGAATTCGGCGGCGAGGTTTTCCATGCGGACGGCACGCTTGACCGCCGCGCGCTGGGCAGCCTCATCTTCGCCAGCGACGAGCGCCGTCATGCGCTGGATGACCTGATGCAGCCGCTCCTGCGGGAGATGATTGAACGGGAAATCCTCCGCGCAAAGGAGGGCGGCGCGAAAATCTGCGTGCTGGACATGCCGCTGCTCTACGAAGCCGGGCTGGACGGACTGTGCAGCACGGTCTGGTGCGCGTCGCTCGACCGCGAGACGCAGCTTGCCCGCCTGATGGCGCGCGACGGCTTCACCCGCGCGGAAGCGGAGAATCGTCTTCGCAGCCAAATGGACACGGCGGAAAAGGCGCGCCGGGCGAACGTCGTCATCCCGACAGACGGCACGATTGAAGAAACCGCCGCGCTGATTCCCCCGCTTTACGCCGCTGAACTTGCCAAGGAGGGTTCGCATGGAAAACACACCACGTCCCAGACGAAGTGACCGCTATCAGGCGCAATCTGCCCAGCCCGCGCAGGTGGAGCAGCCGGTGCAATCGCAGCCGATTCTGCAGAATCCGGTGCAGCCGACGCGGAGCTATCCGACGCAGCCGAATCCGCCGCAGTCGCCCGTGCAGCCGCGTTCTGCCGCGCCCGCGTGGTATCAGCAGCAGACAGGGTATTACACGCAGCTGCCGAATCAGCGCGCGCCGCAGCGTCCCGCGCAGCAATTGCCCGTGCGTCAGGCGCAAGCGCCGGGGGCGAATCCAGCGAATCCGCAGGTGCAGTATCGGCGAAATGCCGTGCATCATGCGCCATCCGCTGTGCCGACCGCCCCGACGGGAGACATCACGATGGCATCCGCCCAGAGAGAATACACCGACTCGAACCGTCTGCCCGTTTGGCTGACGTGGACGATTGTCGGGCTGTGCATCGTGCTGCTGGGGCTGCTGGCAGCGCACTACCTGATGCAGGCGTACCTGACGACGCGCGCCGAGGAGTGGGAAACCGCGCGGCAGAATACGCTGAGCTACTATCACGTCGTCGAGGGCGAAAACGGAAATTCCATCACCTATCAATCGCTGATTGAGCGCTACGCGGCTGAATACAACCTCCGCCCCGCGTTCGTCGCCGCCATCATCCGCAACGAAAGCTCCTTCCGCACGGATGCGGAATCAAGCGTGGGCGCGCGCGGGCTGATGCAGCTGATGCCGGACACGGCAGAGTGGATTGCCGGGAAAATCGGCGACAGCAATTATTCCTTCGACCACCTCTACGACGCGGAAACGAACATCCGCTACGGCTGCTGGTACTTGAATTACCTGTCCAAGCTGTTCCGGGGCGACGCGGTGCTTGTCTCCTCCGCCTACCACGCGGGGCAGACGACCGTCACCCGCTGGCTGAGCGACAAGAGCATTTCGTCAGACGGCGTGACCATCCCCGTAGACAAGCTGCCGGACGGCCCGACCAAACAATACGCAGGGAGAGTGACAACATCCTATGGCATTTACGAAGCCCTTCTCTACCCCAACGAAAGTGCGGAAGCTGCTGGCGCTGCTGATGGCGCTATTGTGCCTGCCCGTGCTGTCCGCGCAGGCGTCGCCAACCAGTGACGCGCTGGTCATCGGCATCCAGAGCAGCAAGACGACGAGCCTGAACCCCCTCTTCCCGGTCGAGCGGGACATGCTGTCCATCTTCGACCTGATGTACGATTCGCTCATCACCATTGATGACAACTATCAGCCGCAGGCCGGTCTGGCGGAAAGCTGGACGCAGACCGGCAATGGCCGCACATGGACGTTCACGCTGCGGCAGGGCGTGCTGTTCTCCGACGGAACGGAAATGACGGCGAACGACGTCGTCGCGACGGCGAACTACATCATTTCCTGCGCCAAGGACACGAACCTGACGAACAAGGGATACTACGCCAATCTGCGCTACTTCGTCAAGGAAATCAAGGCGCGGGACAATTACACGGTGGAGGTGCGCGCCGATCGGCAGTATTACGGCGTGCTGTACGCCATGACATTCCCGGTTCTGCCCGCAAGCGCACTGGAAAGCGCAAATCCCCCCGGCACGGGCGCGTACATGATTACGGCCTTCACGCCCTATTCCAACGGCACGAAGGGCAGCATGACGCTCTCGCTGAACCCGTATTACAGCGGCAAGCCGCCGCAGTTCAAGAATCTCTACTTCGACCTGTACGGCAAGGACGCCGACGTGGTAAATGCGTACCAGTATTCCAACGTCGATGCCATTTTCTCCCGCTCATTGTCCATTGCGCAGTACAAATCTTCCACCAACACGCTCGCCATCACCTACCGCACGAATCAGCTGGAGTGCCTGCTGCTGAACAACTATCTCGGCTCGATGACGAACAACATGCGCACGGCGATTCGCTCCTGCATCAACATTGATTCCATCGTCCAGTCCGTCTACATGAGCATGGTCGACCGGACGAACACGCCCATGATTCAGGGAACGTGGATGTACAACTCGAACTTGTCCTCCTACTTCCAAGTCGATTTGAACAAGGCGCGGCAGCTGCTGGAGGAGGACGGCTGGTACGACACCGATGGCAGCGGCTATGTGGACAAGCCCAACAAGAACAACGAAGCCGCCGACCTCACCTACAACATCATCACCTACGAAGAGCCAGACAACAGCGTGCGCGTGCAGGCGGCGAACATGATTGCCGACATGCTGGGGCAAATCGGCATCAAGGCGACGGTGGAGACGGTGTCGTACACCGAAATGCAGAAGCGCCTGAAAGCAGGCAATTTCCACATTGCGCTGGTTTCCTTCGCGATGGATGTCTGCCCCGACCCCGGCTTTCTGCTGATGAGCGGCAACACCTGCAACTACGTCGCCTACCGCTCGACGACGATGGATGCGCTGTTCAAGAAGCTGCGCACGCAGGTCACGCAGGCGGATTACCAATCCGTGCTGTACGACATTCAGGAGCAGTTTGCAAAGGATTGCCCGTTCATCTGCCTGTACTACCGCGGCGGCACGGTGCTGACGCGGCGGATGTACACCACCACCCGCGATGTGCGCGAGGGGCATCTGCTGGATGGGATAGAATCGTTCTACGACTGATTGATTCGTGCTTTCTGCGTAGAAGATTCTGCTTCATGCGCAGGGAATTTCGCCTCTGCGGAGGCGAGGAGGGGGCAATGAAAACGGACGAAGTCTGCGATCGCCCCCTCCACCCCTTCGGGTGCACACTCCCATAGTTGACTTTTGTTGCTGCAGGGGGAATCACGGAATTTTCCCCCTTTCCAGCACTTTCCGCCACAGTTTTTCATCTCCTTTACCCTGCCGGGTTGATTTCGGCAGGGTTTTGCTATATAATCAAGATGGAATTTTCTTTATAAGGAAGGTACACATATGGACTGGATTGAATTGACGATTCATACCACCACGGCGGGCGCGGACATTGTGTCCGAGGCGCTGATGGCGGAGGGCGCGACCGGCACGATGGTGGAGGATCGCGCGGATATTCCCGACCCCGACAAGCCCAATGGCTACTGGGAGATTATCGACCCGAATCTGATTGCCTCCATGCCGGAGGATGTGCTGGTGCACGCGTGGTTCACGCCGGACAGCTCCTTCGCAGACCGGATGCAGGCGCTGCGCAGCCGCTGCGACGAACTGCATCACATGGATTTGGGGCTTGACCTCGGCACGCTGGAAATTTCGACGCTGAATGTTCGTGATGAGGACTGGGCGGAGGTGTGGAAGAAGTTCTACAAGCCGTTCAAGGCGGGGCGTTCGCTGGTGGTGAAGCCGACGTGGGAGCATTACGACCCGCAGCCCGGCGACCGCATCATCGAGATTGACCCCGGCATGGCGTTCGGTTCCGGCACGCACGAGACAACCTCGATGTGCCTGGAGCTGCTGGAGGACGCGATGCACGGCGGCGAATCGGTCATCGACGTGGGCACGGGCAGCGGCATTCTCGCCATCGGCGCGGCGATGCTCGGCGCAAAGGACGTGCTTGCCATCGACATTGATCCCGTGGCGGTGCGTGTGGCGAAGGAGAACATCGAGCACAACCACCTGTCCGACCGCGTCCGCGCGGTGGAGGGCAATCTGCTGGCAAGCAGCGACGGCGTGTGCGACCTGTGCGTGGCGAACATCATCGCCGACGTCATCTGCATGTTCGCGCAGCCGCTGGTGGATCACATCGTTCCCGGCGGGCTGTTCATCTGCTCCGGCATCATCAAGGAACGCGAACAGGACGTGGTAAACGCGCTGACCGCTGCCGATTACACGATTCTGGAAGCGAAGCGCAAGGGCGAGTGGGTCGCCATGCTGTCCCGGAGGAAGAAGTAATGCACCGCTTTTATGCTGACGGGCTGGGCGAAATCGGCAGCCTTGTCACGCTGTCGGAGGAGGACGCGCGCCATGCGTCCCGCGTGCTGCGGATGCAGCCGGGCGACGCGGCGGAGCTGTTCCTGGACGGTCGTCGCTTTTCCGCCGAGATTGCGGAGATGACGGCGGATGGCGTGACGGCGCGCTTGATAAGCGAACTGCCCTCCACCGAGGCGAAATTGCGCATCACGCTTTATCAGGGTCTGCCGAAAGCGGAGAAGATGGAGCTGATTGTGCAGAAGGCGGTGGAGCTGGGCGCGGCGCGGGTCGTCCCGGTCGCTATGAGCCGCTGCGTCGTGCAGCTCAGCGCCAAGGACGGCGCGAAGAAGCAGGAGCGCTGGCAGAAAATCGCCCGCGAAGCCTGCAAGCAGTCTGGGCGCTGCCAGATGATGGCGGTGGATGCGCCGATTGCTTTTCCTGCCCTGCTGACGGCGCTGAAAACGCACGAAGCCGCCATCGTCCCGTGGGAGGACGCGCGCGGGTACAGCCTGACCGCCTTCCACCGGGAGCATCCGGAACTCCGCGACCTCGCCGTGGTGATTGGCCCTGAAGGCGGCATGAGCGCGGACGAAATCGCCCGGATGAAGGACTGCGGCTGCCAAAGCGTCACCCTCGGTCCGCGCATTTTACGCACCGAAACCGCAGGACTTTGCGCACTGAGCGCATTATTCTGCCTATACGGTGAATTGGAGTGAAACCATGAAAACTGCTGCCTTCCACACCCTTGGGTGTAAGGTCAACCAATACGACACACAGGCGATGCTGGAGAAATTCCGCGCCGCCGGCTATGAAATCGTCCCGTTCGACGCGGATGCGGATGTTTACGTCATCAACACCTGCACCGTGACCGGCACAGGCGACAAGAAATCCCTGCAATTGGCGCGCCGCCTGCGCCGCGAACATCCGAACAGTGCGCTGATTCTGGCGGGGTGTCTCGCGCAGCGCAAGCCGGAGGAACTGCTTGAAACCGGCGCGCGCCTCGTCATCGGCACACAGCACCGCGGCGAAGTCGTCGAACTGCTGGAAAAGGCGCTGCGGGAGAACACATCCATCAACGCCGTCAACGAGCTGAACGCCACGACCCCCTTCGAGCCGCTGACCATCACCTCGCAGGAGGAACACACCCGCGCGACGCTCAAAATTCAGGAGGGTTGCAACAACCACTGCACCTACTGCATCATCCCCAGCGTGCGCGGGCCGATTCGCTCCCGCCCGGTGGATGAAATCCGCGCCGAAGCCGAACGATTGGCGCAAGCCGGATTCACCGAATTGGTGCTAACAGGCATCCACCTGACCAGCTACGGGCGGGACTTCACGCCGCGCCAGACGCTGCTGGACGCAATTCGCGCCGTGCAGGACGTGCCGGGCGTGCGCCGCATCCGCCTCGGCAGCCTTGAGCCGACCGTCGCGACGGTAGAATTCGCGCAAGCCCTCCGCACGATGGACAAGGTCTGCCCGCAGTTCCACCTCGCTTTGCAATCCGGCAGCGACACCGTTTTGCAGCGGATGGCGCGCCGCTACAACATGCGCATGTACCGGCAGGCGATGGAAAACCTGCGCGCCGTCTACCCGATGGCGGCGTTCACGACGGATGTATTGACTGGCTTCCCCGGCGAAACGGAAGCCGAGTTCGAGGAAACGCGCGATTTCATCCGCGAAGCCCGCTATGCCAAAATTCACGTTTTCCCCTACTCTCAGCGCGAGGGCACAAAAGCCGCCGTGATGCCGGGGCAGCTGTCCAACGCCGAGAAGGAACGCCGCGCGCGCCTGCTGATTGCCGTGGGCGACGAAATAGCAAGGCTGTACCGGGAGCAGTGGGTGAATGAGGTGGCGGAGGTGCTGCTGGAAGAGCCGGTGAATGGTCATTGGACGGGCTATACGCCGGAGTATATCGCGGTGACGCTGCCGGAGGGGTACAATGGACGGCAGGGGGAATTTGTGCGCGTCCGCCTGACTGGACTGAATGAAAGCGGCATGGACGGCGTTCCTTGCGAATAACCCGCGGAAAAAAACTGTTGGGCTAATGCGCTCAAGCTGGGCAGCCAAAAAGGGTAAAGGGGCAATGCCCCTTGCAGGGTGCAGGGGCGGCGCCCCTGCTGGGGTTTGGGGCAACGCCCCAACTGTTTGTCGTGTGACCAGCGAAGGAAACGCGCTCAACCCTGCAGTACGAGTGCTGAACAGCGAAGCGCTTTCAGCGCAGCACACAAACTTCGCGCGTCCGCAGACGCGCCCCCCCAGCCGCTTAACCCATTACCTGCACATTGTCGCGCCAAATGGGCGCGACCACATAGACTATCCGCCAATGTGCACAACAAAATCAACCATAGAAAGGATGATTCTCATGGAAAACTGCCTGTTCTGCAAAATTATCGCCGGGGACATCCCCTCCACCAAGGTCTACGAGGATGACAAGACCTACGCTTTCCGCGACATCAACCCGATGGCGCCGGTGCATGTGCTGGTCGTGCCGAAGACGCACGTCGCGTCGCTGGATGCGGTGGATGCGCTGTCCGACGAGCTGCTTGCCGCGTGCCTGCGGACGTGCCGGGTAGTCGCGCATCAGGAGGGTATCGCCGAGAGCGGCTTCCGCGTCGTGAGCAACTGCGGCTGCGACGCCTGCCAGAGCGTGCAGCACCTGCACTTCCATGTGCTGGGCGGCAAGAAGATGGCGGAGTCGATGGCGTAAATCCACCCAAAATCAAAAAGGCAGCGAATTTCCATTTGCCGAAATTCGCTGCCTTTCTTATTCTTCTATGTGCTGCCCGCGCAGCCCCGCCGCCAAGTGCTTCACCAGCGCGTCCTGCTGCTCCTCCAACGGGCGTTCACCGTCGAACATCACCGGCTTCTGCACCTCAAAGCAGTGCTTCTTCTGGTCGATATGCACCGGGTAGAGGGTCAAATTCTTGCCCGTCGCGCGGTAGAACATCGTGCAGATGTTCAGCCAGCCCGTGTTGATCCAGTTGTGATGCTCGCCAAACCCGCTGGGCTGCTCCGGGAAAATCACCAAGTGTTTGCCTTCTTTGAGCGCCTTCGTGCTCTGGCGCATCGTCGTCATCACCCGCGCGTCGTGGTAAACGGGGATGGTCGGCGCGCTTTGGAGAATCGGCGGCAGCACGGCGGCGGCGATATACGGCAGCGTCGCGTTATACAGCGGCTCCAAGCGGCAGCCCGGCTTCCACCAATAGTCCTGCCGGACGTAGGCGGGGCAGGTTTTGCGGTTCATGATGCCCTCGTTGCACCACACGCGCACTTCGTCCCGCAGGGGGAACTTGACCACCATGTCAATCGGCCCGAACGCCCCGACGTGGTTGCACACGAAAACGCTGGGATTGCCCGAAAACGGCTCTTCCCACGTCGTGGTCATGCGGGGCGTGACAGCACGCACAACTGCGCGAAGGCAGCGATACAGACGACCCATGCTTTCCTCTCCTCTGCTGGACAGACTTTTTTTATCATACCATGAACCGACAAGAATTGCAAGGCATCCCGGCGAAAAAATCCGCATACGCTGCCCCATGGAGGGGCGGACATGAGGAAGAGAATCATCATCTGCGTGCTGTCGGTGCTTCTGCTGATTTTGTCAGGTGTGCTGGCGTTTTATCTGCACGGGCAGAATCGCCCGATTGCGGGGCTTTCGGGGGATAATCGGACGCTCCTGCGCGTGTGGATGCTCCACAGCCCCGGCGGCGCGGCGCGGTGGGTGGAAACGCAGCTGTCCGCCTACGAACGGCAGCATCCGGGCGTGCTGATTTACCTGCGGCAGGTGTCGGCGGATGAGCTGACCGCGGAGGAAACCTTGCTGCCGGACGTGGTGCTCTACCGCCCCGGCGATGTCCCCGATTCAGACGGGCTTTTCCTGCCGATTTCGGGCGATGCGCCGATTTTCGCGGGGCTGCTGTCCGGCGGGCGGCAGGTGGCGTATCCGCTTTGCTGGGGCGCGTGGGTGCTGGCGGTGGATTCGGCGTACGACCATCAAACTGCCGCTACGCCCGCCCCGACGACGCTGCTGGGGCGCCCATCATCAACGCTTTCGCCGGAGCAGACGCCCGCGCTGTTTCCGCTGGAGAAGGCGAACGCGGCGGACTGTCCGCTGCTTTCCCCCGGCGGATGCGCGCTGTACGCCCTGCGGGAGATTTTCGCGAATCAGGCTTACCCGCGCTGGACGGATGACTTTGCGCAGCTGCCGTCCGACGCGGTGTACCAGCGCTTCCGGGAGCGGAAATGCGCCTCGGCGATGCTGACGACAGGGCAAGTGGTGGCGTTTTCGGGGCTGACGAGCGCGGGCAAGGGCTTTCCGTTCCGGGCGATGGTCGGGCGGACGGTCACGACGGAGCAGGTGCTGCTTTCGTCGATTTGCGCGGGTGCGCAGGATGGCGCGGCGGACTTGCTGTCGTTTCTCGTAAGCCGGGGCGCACAGGAGCAGCTGGTGCATCAAGGGTTGTTTTCGGTGCGGGAGGATTTGGCGCTGTACCCGTCGGGCTGGGCGGCGGAGGTGGAGCAGGCGGCGCGGCGCGGCATCACCATGCCGGATGTGTTCCAGTCGGACGAGGCTTTGCGGCAAAAAGCATGGCAGGACTTTCGGTGAGTCCTGCCATTGATTTATACGTTTATCATCAGCATCCCGCTGTTTCCCGCGGGCAGTTCCGCCTGAATTTTGCCGTCGCGGAAGTCGACTGCCCCGCCCGCTGCGGCATCGGCAGCATTTTCGTCCGCGCAGCAGGGATTGATGAGCAGCACACGCCTGCCGCACTTTTGCGCCTGTTCCGCGTATTCATGCTTGATGGTGCTGTTCCATTCATCGGCGCGGTAGTCGCACCAGACGGGCCAGAGCACCACATCGGCGTTGAGTGCGTGCATTTCTTCGGGTCTGCCGTCCGTCCAGAGGTCGCCGCACAGCCCGATGGCGAAGGTTTTGCCGCCATAGGTGAATTTCTCGAAGTGCGTGCCCTCGCGGTAGTGGGCATCCGTCTTTCGGTACTCCTTCCAGCCGATGCTGACGCGGCGGAAGCGGTGGATGATTTCGCCGTCCGCGCCGATGAAGGCGCAGCTGCTGTACAGGGCATCCCCGTCGCGCTCGATGAAGCCGAAGGAGATGGCGGTGGCGTACTTTCGGGCAGCGTCCTGCAATTGGCGGATGGGGGCGGAATCAAGCGGGAGAGCCATATTGCGGTCAGCGGCATAAGACCAGCACAGGCAGTCGAAGCCTTGGAGGGTGGATTCGCCGAACACAACGAGGTCGGCACCATCAGCGGCGGCTTGGGCGAGGGCGGCGGTCATCGCGGCGAGGTTATGCGGAATATCCTTGTTCCTGACAGGGGCGGAGGAGAGGGCGATTTTCATGCGTGTGTCAGCTCCATTCGGGGGTAGCGCGGCTATTCGGTCGCGCCCATTTGGCGCGACAATGTGCAACGCCATGATAGAGCGAGTTGGGGGGCGCTTCTGAGGAAGCGCGAAGTTACTGGCAGGGACGCTTCGCTG
>OIYO01001842.1_pt1 | contig 10223 bp, 9 predicted proteins | sample 1588191 | NCBI WGS metagenome assembly OIYO01 (sample SAMN03283275) | human gut metagenome | biome: human-associated habitat; material: feces | host: Homo sapiens | place: Peru | collected 2012 | reverse complement strand
GCGCTATGCTCAAAGAAAAGTTTGGATGCTTTTTGGAATTTGCTCATTCATAGTATATAATATAGTTGGGATGGAGAAAGAATGATTTTTATTACATTAGGATCGCAAAAATTTCAGTTCAATAGATTGCTGAAAGCGATAGATAAATTAATTGCAGATGGAAAAATTACGGATGAAGTGTTTGCACAGATTGGATATAGTGATTATATTCCAGTGCATTTTCAGTATAAGACTTTTTTGGATCGAGAAGAATTTGCTGAGTATGAAGAAAAAGCTGACATTATTATTACACATGGAGGAACAGGCGCTATAATTGGCGCAGTAAAAAAAGGTAAAAAGGTTGTTGCTGTTCCAAGAAAGGCTATATACGGTGAACATGTCGACGATCATCAAATGCAACTTGTAGAGCAGTTTAAAGAACTGAATTTGATATGCGATTGTGAAAAAGTGGAAGAACTTGATGAAGCTATTGAGTATGCAAAAAAAACAGAGTTTGTAAGATACAAGAGTAGTACCGAAGCGGTAGTAAACTCAATTGAAAAGTATATTGAGAGTATTTAACAAGGAGGAATCTATATGGTATATGTTGTAACAGCAGTTCATAATAGATTGAATATTACAACGCGTTTTGTTGAAAGCCTAAAAAGTCAGACGTGTGAAAGTGAGATACAGTTCATCATGGTTGATGATGGGTCAACAGATGGAACCGATAGAGCAGTTAAGGAAATTTATCCAAATACAATAGTTTTGTATGGTAATGGAAATCTCTATTGGGGTGGGGCACTTCATTATGCATATAAGTACTTAATGAAAAGAAATCTTGATGATAATGATGTGGTTTTTTATGTGAATGATGATTCAAGATTGAAACCGGACTTTTTAGATAAAGCCCTTCATCTTTTAAACGAGCACCCAAATGATTTAGTAACAGGATGTGCTTATGGTATAAAGACAGGAAACTATCTGGATGGACCAATTTATTTTAATCTTGATAATGGACAAGTGACTCATTTAGATGCTGGCACTATAGGAAATTGTGCATCCACGAGAGCTCTACTAATGAAGGCTAAGGTATTTAAAGAACTTGGAGGATTTCATCCTGTTTTACTGCCACATTATGCATCTGATTATGAGTATACAATAAGAGCGGCAAAAAAAGGCCATAGAATAATTTCTGATAAAGACTTGAGATACACATTTAGCGAGGAGACTACCGGGGACAATTCTCATAAAAATCTCTCATTGAGGAAAATTTTGAGTAAAAGATCTAAGTTGAATCCGTTTTATAAATTGTCTTTTTTCTTGATGATTGCGCCTGTATATAAAATGCCAAACTATATTCTATATCAGATAAAACATTTTAGACATCACGAAAGGGATAATGGAAAGGCAGTGTAACAAGAATGTTAAAAGAACTATATTTTTTGCCAGCGACAATAGTAAACAGAATAACTTTTTTTATTCATAAAGCAGAAATTGAAGATAATGTGGTGATAAATGGTAGGCTGCGTCTGTTTGGAAAAGGAAAACTACAATTGTGTGAGGGTGTTAGGATAAATTCTCTATATAGAATGAATCCTATTGGTGGAAATGAGTTTTGCTCAATATATATTAAAGACAATGCTACCGTCAAAATTGGAAAAGAAACGGGTATATCAAATGCAGCTATATATGCCTCAAGACGCATCGAAATAGGGGACAGGGTAAAGATTGGAGGAAATGTTAAGATTTACGATACCGATTTTCATTCATTGAATTATAAGGAACGTGCAATGATTGATGATCCAGGGATAAAATCTGAGCCAGTGTATATTGCGAATGATGTTTTTGTTGGAGCGCATTCAATAATCTTAAAAGGTGTTGTAATCGGAGAGCGGAGTGTAATAGCCGCAGGATCTGTTGTCACAAAAAATATCCCAGCTGATGAAGTGTGGGGTGGTGTCCCAGCACGGTTTATAAAAAAACTGGGAGGCAATAAATGTTAAAAAGCATTTTAATGTGTTTTGTGATGCCTTTTTTAAAAATAAAATATCGGATATCAAAGCATGTTTTATTTGAGAAGGGGAGTCTAATATATCCATCATGTAGGTTTGAGGGATATAACAGAGTGTGCAGAGCCTCCTATATCAGTAGAAGTTATATAGGTTTTGGTTCTTATATAGGTAACAATTGCAATATCGTATCTACACAGATTGGCAAATATTCATGTATAGGGCCTTATGTGAGAACTACGAGTGGTGTGCATCCAACTAATTATGTTTCCATGCATCCAGCTTTTTACTCTTTAAGAGGACAAGCTGGTTTTACATATGTAAAAAAACAATTGTTCGATGAGAGCATGGATAAAGGATATCATATAATCATAGGAAATGATGTATGGATTGGCGATAGTGCTCTTTTGATGGAAGGGATTCATATAGGAAATGGTGCTGTGATAGCAGCTGGTGCAATTGTAACAAAAGATGTTCCACCGTATGCCATTGTGGCAGGGGTACCAGCAAAGATACTTAGATATAGGTTTGAGGAAAAAATTCGGACTGAAATTGATAGAGTAGAATGGTGGAATAAGGACGAAGAGTGGATAAAAAATCACGTAGAAGAATTTGCAGATGTGAACACTTTTTTGAATAGTGATTCTTTGAGGAGAAAATAGTTATGAGCAAATGTTTACCAGTAGTAGTGGTTGCATTTAATAGAGCAAGATCGTTAAAACGGTTGTTGGGTTCATTAAATGATGCTATATATACAGTGGATGATGTTCCACTTATTATAAGTATTGACAAAGGGGACAGCAATCAAGATGTTTTAGCTGTAGCGGAGTCATTTGTATGGGAACATGGCGAAAAAAAAGTAGTTTATCAAGAAACAAACTTAAAATTACGAAAGCATGTTTTGCAATGCGGAGACTATGCTTTAAAATATGGTAATGTAATTGTTTTGGAAGATGATTTGTATGTATCAAAATATTTCTATCAATACGCGGAATCAGCGTTAAAGTTCACGCAAGATAATAATCGGATTGGTGGAATATCATTATATAATCATCGTTTTAATGTTGAATCGGCAGAACCATTTGAATCAATTGATGACGGTTATGATAATTGGTATTTTCAGTTTGCTTCTTCCTGGGGGGAAGCGTGGTCAAAGAGCCAATGGGAAAGATTCAAAGAATGGTATGAAAAAAGTCCCAATATTGATGATTGCTCTCAAATTCCATTATACGTAAGAAAGTGGTCGCAATCATCATGGCTAAAATACTTTATTGCGTACTTGATAGAAAAAGATCTTTACTTTTTATATCCTCACAAAAGTCTAACAACAAACTTTGGCGATGCGGGAACTCATGTTAATAAAAACAACACGAATCATCAAGTACCTATTCAAAACGGAGAAATAACATATAAATTTTCAGAGTTAGAAATGTCAAAAGCAGTTTATGATGCCTATTATGAAAATGTTTATTTACAGACGAAAATAATAGATGGCCAGAAAGTATTAGTAGATCTTTACGGAAAGAAGACAATAGAACCAGATAAGCTTCACTATGTTGTTTCAAGGCAAGCTTTGCCGTATAAGATTGTGAAGAAATTCGGATGCAACATGCGTCCTCATGAAGAAAATATACTAAGAGAAATAGAAGGCGATGATTTTTTTCTGTATGATATGAATAGTCGTGTTGATACCAAGCCACGAACTGATGCAATAAGAAAAGCACAGTATAATTTAAGATATATTGATAAAAAACAGTATTCTGCCGTTATCTTACTTTTCATTCAAAAAACACTTGATGGCATGCAACGACGGTTGAGAAAAGTCCTTAAATGACATGTTGATTGAAGGGGAATGACAATATTGAAGATTAAAATAGATAAAGAAAGCACGCTGATTTATGGAATTGTAATGACGTTGTCATATGCCTCATATGCGACATTGATATACAGCTTTTTAGGAAACAATGCCATTTTAAGAAGCGTGCTTATAGTTTTTGTTTTGGGAATAGATTTATTTGCTGTCTATAAAAATTCCGGAAGAGCTTCATCATTGCTATCTATTGCAGGTGCTATTATTTTCCTTTATCTAACAACATACATTGTTTACCCGGAAAATCGGTGGGTAATAAATAAATTTGTTCCAGGTACAATTAAGTATGTCATGTTGGCTTTCTTCTTGAGTATTGCAAGTGAAGAAACCATGTATAAGAGTTTGAAAGTATCAGCATATTTCATTTTATTTTGCAATATGTTTGAGCCAATAACACTCTATGTTACTGGTGGAGCAGACGGATATATGGTCTATGGAATGCGTTTGCTTATAGCAACGGTACTTCTCGGATTCTTTTATTGTATTGAAGAAAAAAAAGTACACCTATGTGCTATGTTGTTTTCGATGGTGTTGATTTTAATTTACGGAAATAGAAGTGCATTACTCATATCCGTGATTGTTTTTTTGATTCAGTATGTTTTCTTTGCAAATAAAGCCAAGCGATGGATACGAACCATAGCATTAGTTGTTGCGATAGCAAGTGCAATTCTTTTGTTATCTGGAGATATATTAATTAGTCTTAGCAAAGTGCTTGAGAATGCTGGAATTTCATCAAGAACAATTAATATACTCTTGTCAGGAGCTGAGGCGGTAACAAATAACACCGGAAGATCTGTTATTTGGGGAAACTGCCAAAAGGCTATTATAGAAAAGCCATGGACTGGATATGGGATTGGCGGTGAGAGAAATCTATACCTTTTAGGTACTCAATATATTAGTGTATTAGGTGGAGTGTATGCACATAATTTTTGCTATGAGATTTTACTGGATTTTGGTGTAGTGATTGGTTCGCTTGTTTTGTTGATTATTGCGTGGAAAAGTCTCTGCATAATGAAATCAAACAGACTGGTATTAATAAAGCAATTGTTTACAATATTATTTTTAGCAACAGCATTTAAATTGTGGTTTTCAAGTTCTATATGGAGCGATATTGATGTATATGTATGCTTAGGTGTAGCCATGAATTATTATCGTTCCGTAAAAACGTATAAGTTGCGAGTTAATTATTTCAAGAGTAACGAGATGGAAGAAAGTGAACGGTAATGAATAGAGAAAAATTACTCGTAAAAAATACTATTATATTGTCATTGGGTACATATCTTCCCAAACTGACGACGGTAATTACACTTCCGCTTCTAACCGGATATTTGACTCAAGCAGAGTACGGAATATATGATCTAATTACCACGCTGGTTTTTTTACTGCTGCCTGCATTAACACTTCAAATTCAGTCGGCTGCATTTCGGTTCCTGATTGCATGTAGAACATCTGAAGAAGAAGTAAAAAAGATTGTGACGAATATTTTTGCTTTTACTATTCCTATTTCTATGATAGGGCTTTGTATTACTTATTTTTGTCTGGGTGATTTGGGCTTACAAACAAAGATACTTATGTTGCTGTACTTTTTCTCTGACATAATCTACATTAGCTGTGGTCAAATCGCAAGAGGATTAGGAAAGAACTTTATTTATGCATCTGGTGCTGTAGTAGTTTCTGTAGTCAATATGTTGGGTGTTTGTATAGCACTGTTAGTATTACATGGCGGCTTGAATGGGATACTGGTGAGCATGCTTGCTTCTAATTTGTTGGGAAACCTGTTGATCGTTACTCGGGTGAAACTATTTGATTATTTTTCGATTTCTGAAATTTCAGTAAGTAAAATTAAAGAACTTCTTGCCTATTCATGGCCGATGGTTCCAAATGCTTTAAGTAATTGGGTTTTGTCTCTTTCAGATCGTTTAGTTATTTTGAGTTTTTTGGGTGTTGAATCAAATGCTATATATGCTGTTGCGAATAAGATTCCTAATTTGGTAAAAACATTTCAAGGTCCTTTTACAAGCGCGTGGCAAGAAAACGCATCACTATCTGTAGATGACACAGATTCCAAGTCCTATTACAGTCAAATATTCGACAATATAAATAGAATTATTATTGGATTAGTTGCAGGTTTTATTGCGTTTACTCCAATTCTGTTCAAAATATTGATTCGTGGAGAATACGATGCGGCTTATCAACAGATGTCCTTCCTATATGTAGGTATGTATTTTTCTTGTATGGCCGCGTTTGTAGGTGGAATATATATTGCACATATGAAGACAAAATCAGTTGGAATAACAACACTGATGGCGGCTGTATGCAATTTGGTTATTGATGTAGCTACAATGAAAATAATTGGTTTGTATGCTGCATCAATATCGACTTTGGTGGCGTACGCCCTGCTTTTCTTTTTTAGATTAATTGATGTACAGAAGTTTCAACCTTTAGAAATTAAGTATAGTCGTTTATTTGCATATTTGGCGATAATTACAGCAATGAGCATAATGGTTGCTCAAAGGTGTCTATGGTTGGATTTAATTGATCTTATTGTCGGTATTGTATTTGCTGTAACTATCAATATAAATTTGATAAAAACAATTATCGCAGGAATTTTTCATAGAAAGAAGGGCTGAAATGAAAGCAAATTGGTATTGGAGTCAAATGAAGTCAGGGGTTAGAGGAGTATATAAAAAAGTTACTGGAAAACAGTTGAAATCAATCAGATATGCCGGGAGAAATGTATATGACGAAAATTCAGGGAGTGAGTATCTTAGAGGTCTAATAACAAGCAATCAACCGTTTATGGCTTCTAGATATGGGCAAGTTGAATTAGAGACAATGGCAGCAGTCTATGAATATATAAATAGCGGCAATGACAGAAAATTGAATCGTGTGATAAATAAAGGTGACATTTTCAATAATGCCGGCTTTTTTCCGAAGAAAAGAGAAAATGTTATTGAGTTTGGAAAAATGATGCTTGAATGTAGTACTGAAATTGATATGCTGGGCGTTTGGTATATTCCGTATGAAGAGTACTTTACATCTTTGTTAGCCCCAAAAGCAGCACTAACATTTTTAAGAACATTTGAACCGTGGAATGAGATAACCCCATGGACGCGTGAATTGTCAGAAAAGAATGTTTTGGTTATTCACCCTTTCAATAAGACAATTAATGGTCAGTATTTAATCCGGGAAAAACTTTTCAACAATGATGAGATTTTGCCAAAATTCAATCTGATAACGTATCCTGCTGTTCAAACTATTGCAGGGAATATTGATCCGCGTTTTTCAACATGGTTTGAAGCACTCGATATGATGTTTGATGATTGCATGAGAATTAACTTTGATATCGCAATATTGGGCTGTGGTGCCTACGGTTTGCCCCTGGCATATAAGTTAAAAAAAGCAGGAAAGCAGGTCGTTCATATTGGTGGAGCAACGCAGCTCCTTTTTGGAATAAAAGGCAGTAGATGGGATAATCATCCGGTTGTCTCAAAGTTATATAACGAATATTGGGTTAGGCCGGATAAATCAGAAATCCCTCAAAACGCACAACGAGTTGAAAACAAGTGCTATTGGTAAGGAGGATTACACACGTATGGAAAATGAAATTGCATCCGCAAAAAGACCGCTAAATATAATTTGTGAAGAGGCTGTAAGAGCCGTAAAAAATAACCGCGATAGCGTTGGAATAATAACATATTCAGATAGCTTGAACTGGGGGGCGCAGTTGCAGGCTTTTGCATTGAAAGAGGCGATTCAAAATAATGGTTTTGATGCATATCAAATAGATCACAGGAGAATGAATCTTTCACAGTACAGGAAAGGAAGAAATATTAGTGTTATCATTGGAAATCTTATTGCCTTCTTAAAAAGAGAAAGTTTTAAGATTCGAGTTGAAAGAACGCTGAAGTGGAGGGAGCAAAGGCTCAATTTGACTTCCCCGTGCTATAATTCGGAGGATATGGCTAAGCTAAATGAACAATATCAGGTGTTTATTACGGGAAGTGATCAAGTTTGGAATTGTACACATGGAATTAATCCGAATTTTTACTTGGATTTTGTTATAGATGACTCAAAAAAGTGTTCTTATGCGGCTAGTTTTGGTATAAAACACATACCAACTCAATATCTAACTGATGTTTGCACACGGCTTAACAAGTATAGGTATATTTCGGTTAGAGAAAAAACTGGACAAGAAATAGTAAAAAAATGTTGTGATAAAGATGTTGATACGGTATGTGATCCGGTATTTCTTTTGGATGCTTTAACTTGGAAACGAGTAATCAGTCAGTCAAGTGATGTTGCCTGTAATTTAAACAATAAATATATTTTTGTATATGCAACACAAACAACAGCAGAATTTGCAAAGGCTGTTTACAAAATTAAAAGAGCAACAAAGTTACCTGTGGTTACAGTAAGTTGGTTGCCAGGCTGCAAGACTGTAAAAGATCTTGGGCCGGCAGAATTTGTGAATTATATTATGAACGCAGAAATGGTGGTAACAACTTCTTTTCATGCTACAGCATTTTCGATTATCTTCAAAAAGAATTTTTATGTGTACCCTCATAGCACAACAGGTAATAGAGTGACAGATCTACTCAGTAGATTGCAAATTTCAGACCGAATAATTGATGATAAATGGAATGAAAAAATTTGCGAGGTAGATTATAATCCGGTGTTACCCTTGTTGCATCAGTATGTAGAGCATTCAAAAGATGTTTTGTTGCAGATGCTATCTGGAAAGAGAAACATTGAAAAAGCAAACAACATAACAAAAATTGGCGATTCATGTACAGGATGTGGCGTTTGTAGTAAAGTTTGCCCATTTGATTGTATAACACTTATAGAAAATAAAGAAGGGTTTATTTATCCTTCTATAAACGCTAATTTGTGTCGCAATTGTGGAATATGCATAAATAATTGTCATGTAGTCGGAAATAAGAGCAACAACGTTGATGTTGGTTTTTATGGGTATGCTAAAAATGAAAATCTTCGTAGAGAGGGATCCTCAGGAGGTGCTTTTTCAGCAATAGTTGAAACGGTAGCAAAGTATTATTCTAATTTGTGGATATTTGGCAGTACTTTTGATTCAAAGAATGTATCTGTACATCAAGCAGGATTTCAATATCCGAATTATAAGGAATTGTGCCAGTCAAAGTATGTGTTTTCTAACGCTTGTAACACGTTTGATGAGGTGAAAAAATTGCTTGAACAGGGGGCTTTTGTGATATATTGCGGAACCCCCTGTCAGATTGGAGCTTTGAAAGCATATTTAAAAATAGATTACGAAAAATTGTTGTTGCTTGATTTTATATGTCATGGAGTTCCCTCTGAGAAATTTATGCGTGAACATGTAAAATATATTAGTAAAGGTAGAGCCATAGATTCTTTGGAATTTCGAAGTAAAGCAATGGGGTGGGGGCTTCACAAATATTGTTTGAAAGCGACAGATTCAAATGGAAAAGTTATCTATTTACAAAAGGCGGGAAAAGATTTTTTCTTTAGCCATTTTTTGAAAAATGACTGTTTAAGAATGAGTTGTTATCAATGCCGTTATTCTCGAAGGCATGTGTCTGATATCACATTAGGCGATTTTTGGGAAGTGTCAAAATATGATAGTAAAATGAATGATGGAAGAGGTGTCTCGGTCCTTTTTACGAACAATCAAAAAGGAATCGAGTTTGCTAAGTTGTTAGATTGTGAAATGATGATAAAAAAACTACCATGTGAATATCATAGAAGTCATTGTGGAACATCTTCGGAAATGCTTCAAAGTCGAGCATCTTTTTATAATAAAATGAACCAGTATGGTATATCAAGTCTTGAGAAGAGATTTAAAAGCGAAAGGCCTATTATCATTATAAAAAAGTTCATTAAGAAGGTGACAAATTGAAAAGCTAACGCTTTGCAACAGCGGAAGAAATAATTTCCTCGAGTATTGATGCTAATAGTGGAGATTTAAGAGAAACAATCGCGATCATGCTACAAAGATTATACAAAAAACAAAGGAAAACTGATTAAAAATAAAAACGTTGGGAAAATATACAGTGTCACTGTCTGGTTGAATTACAAGCATCTAAAGTGAACGGGAAAGGAACAACTTATGGACCAAGAACTATTCAACCCACAATCCTCTTCCGTAAGTTCCTCCCGAATCATTTACACCCCATCAGCCTTTGCCCGGACATCCTTGCTTCATCTGCAGGAGGTCGGCTCTTTACAGGCTGTTCACCCACATATATCCCAGAGAGAGGATTTAGTGTCATTTCTTTGCTTCATCGTTCTGTCTGGCGAGGGAGAACTTTCTTATGAGGAGCAAACATATCAGCTGAGCGAGGGAGACTGTGTGTTCATTGACTGTC
>OIYO01001839.1_pt1 | contig 10238 bp, 17 predicted proteins | sample 1588191 | NCBI WGS metagenome assembly OIYO01 (sample SAMN03283275) | human gut metagenome | biome: human-associated habitat; material: feces | host: Homo sapiens | place: Peru | collected 2012 | reverse complement strand
AAGGCATCAGTTATTCTTTTGTTATCATAATTATATTTTACTACTTGAATAGGTGTAGGTTTTTTATAGATTACAGCAATATCCTTTTCTAAGTAGTACTCGTTGGTTTGGTTAATAAAATTTTCTAAATCCATACCACGGTTGCCATAATTAATTTGTTTTTTATAGGTCTTTTTAATTGCAGTTGGATAATTCATTTATATTCACCATTTTAATTATAGCATACTTTTTTTATAAAATAAATGACATGTTTTGTCGAAGTTGTTGATAACATTTTTCTTTTATCATATTATAATAATGGTGATACTAATGGATATAGATTTTATTATAAGTAAATTAATTGATGATACTAATTATGCTAAACTTTTGATAAAATATGAAAACCTTACGGATATTGACAAATAAGTAAGAAATTTGCTATAATTTTTATGTTGGAAGGTGTAAAAATGTATAATGAAAAGATTTATTTAACACCAGGGGAGATACTAGAGCATGATTTCAAAATTGATGCAAGGGGATATAGGCCTCAAGAGGTTGATAAATATCTTGATATGATCATAAGAGATTATACTGAGTATAATAATATTATTAAGAATCTTAAAGGTCAAATTAATGATTTAACATCTGATAATTATACACTTAAACAAGAAATTCGTGCGTTAAAAGAAAAACTTGAAACGCAAGAAGATAGTTCTAACAAACAAGTTACTAACATTGATTTACTAAAAAGAATAAGTAACTTAGAAAAAATTGTTTATGGAAGAAATGAATAATATCTTTAGACAAACGCTGTAAGACTTTTAGTTTTATTGAGGAAAGTCCATGCTCACTTATCCTGTGATGGATAATATGTTCGTGCTTAAGGAATAAATAACTTAAGGTAGCATATGCTAACGGCTCCGAAAATTTCTGAAAATGAAATGATTAGGTATAAAAGTGCCAAAGAGACGAGTCTTTTAGAAATAAAAGAAGTGGAACGTGGTAAACCCCGCGAGTGAGAAACCCAAATTTTGGTAGGGGAGCTGGTCAAGGGAAAACGAACCTAAGACTAGATGTACTTTGTACATAGATAAATGTTTGTCACCAGTAATGGTACAGAACATGGCTTATTAAGATATTATTTTTATTTTTTAATTAAGGAGAGATTTAGTTTGAAAGATATTGGAAGTCTTTTTCTAGATACTAGAGAGGCTGCTGGTCTTTCCCTTGAGGAAGTAAGTAGTGATCTTAATCTTGAAAAAGTAATTCTTGAAAATATCGAAGATGGTAAAACTGGTGCATTTCAAGACATATTTACGTTAAAAAAATATATTAGTAATTATGCTAAATATTTAGGACTTGATGCTGATAAAATAGTAGATGAGTTTAATGAATATGTTTTTGAAACAACATCAAAAATACCTGTAAAAGATATTGAAAAGGAAATCGAGGAAAATACTAAAGGTAATGAAGAAAAAGTATTTTCACCATATACAAGACATGAAAAGAAACCAAATAATGTTTTATATGTACTTGTATATGTATTAATTGTTATTTTAGCAGTTTTTGCAGTTTTCTGGGCTGTAAAACAAATTACTGTTAACACTAGAGTTGCTAGTGAAATAAGTTATAAGGAGTAGGAAATGAATTTACCAAATAAACTTACAATTTCAAGAATTGTTTTAGCATTTATTATACTTATTATGTTATGTATACCATGGCATGCTTTAGGCTTTTCATGGCCAGTATATTTATATCATGGAGTTACATTTAATTTAAAATATATTATTGCAGGAACTTTATTTTTAATTGCCTCACTTACAGATAAACTTGATGGACATATAGCAAGAAAATATAATATGGTTACTGATTTTGGTAAAATGGCTGATGCTATTGCTGATAAAATCTTAGTAAATGGTGTACTTATTATTCTTGCATATGATAGAGTGATTCCTTTGGTAGTACCAGTTGTTATTATTACTCGTGATATTATTACTGATACTTGTAAAATGATTTCTGGAAATAAAGGTAAAGTAGTAGCGGCTTCCTCAATGGGAAAAATTAAAACTGCCTTTATGATGGTTGGATTAACACTAACTTTCTTTAGTAATTTTCCTTGTGAGTTTTTTCACTTCCCACTTGCAAAAATATGCTTAATTATAGCAACAATATTCAGTGTAATAAGTGGATGTCAATATTATTATAATACTAGAGAATTTGTTATTCCTAAAAATGATAAAAAATCAAAATAATGGTGCAAGGCATCATTTTTTTATGCTTTGATATATATAAAAAGCCCATACATGTATAATTTTTTCGAATAGTATAATGTAAAAGGAGGAATTACCTATTATGAATTGCGATAAAAGACCTGCTATGGAAGATATGGGTAAAGTAGAAAATATGATGGGATGTACGTGTGAACCAGTTTATGAGTGCCCAGAGGAAAGGGTGTGTCATAGATATATTTGCTATGAAGTACCTCATATTAAACCTTGCAATACTAGAATAATTAATCATCATATTTATAAACATACTTTTACTCCATGTAATACGTGTTGTGAAGAAAATGTTGTAGAAAATATTTACGATAGAAGATGCTAATTAAAATCTCGAAAGAGATTTTTTTATTTGACAGTTTGCACTAAAAAATAGTGTTTTTATAGAATAAGTTAGACAAAAACTAAAGTTTAAAAAATGCGTACTTTGTAAATTAATAATAAGATTTTCTATTAGGTTATATGAAATCTTTTTACAGAGTATCATCTATGAATTGATTATGATTTATTAAAAATTTTAAAATAGAATTTATTAATCATATTAAATATTTTTATAAAACAAATAATAAAACGTATTCATCTATTTATTATTATGCATTAATAAAGAAAGTTAAGTAAATGCTAAATATCAAAAAACATTTAGTTTTTTTAATAGTGAAAATATAGTATAATAGGATTAGTGAAAGGTTGTGTTGTATGATTAAAGATATAAATGTAGTAGCGGCTTTAATCTTTAAGGATAATAAAGTATTGATTGCAAAAAGATCTACGGATAAAGATGCAAAAGGTAAATGGGAATTTCCTGGTGGTAAAGTCGAAGAAAATGAAGATGAAAAAATAGCTATAGAAAGAGAAATTTATGAAGAATTTGATGTAGAAGTTAAAGCAAAAGATTTTATATCACAAAGTACTTTTAATTATCCACATGGTAATGTAATACTTAAATTATATGAATGTGAATATATTGATGGTAACTTTAGACTTCATGCACACTCAGAATATGCTTGGGTAAAAATAAATGATTTATTAAATTATGATTTAGCTCCTGCAGATATACCTCTTGCAAAAGAAGTAATGGAAAGATATAAGTAAATTAATGTGAGGTTTGTGAAGTCAAAAATATAAAGATTTTATTATTAATTATTTTATTAATACCTATTTGTGTTTATGTTCAAAGAGGATGCTGTTTTCATGGGAGATACTGTTATTCTACACAACGATAAAAACTATCAGAACTAGTTGATTTACAGAAATTAAACTTTAAAGAGATATTTGAAAGAGTATCTCTTTTTTGCATATTTAAAAAGGGGGAATTATATGAGTTATGCAATATTCAGAAGTCAACCAATAAATATACACCAAGATTTATCACAAATCGGTTCACACAATAAAAGAGAAAAAGATGCTTATAAAAGTAATCAGGATATAAAATTAGATAGAATAAAAGATAATATAGAATTAGTAAGATGTGAGGAAAAATATGTAAAAAGATTTTATGAACTAACTAAAGACTATAAAAAAGAACATGAAGAAAGACAAAAAAATATAAGAGAAGATAGAAAGAAATCTTATTATAGAATGGTTAATGATACTAGAAATGTAGTAGCAGATGAATTATTATTTACTAGTGATAGCTCATTCTTTAAAGATAAAAGTAAAGAAGAAATATTAAGGTGGGCTAGTGCTTGTATGGAATTTGTTTATAATGATTTAGGTTATACTAAAAAACAAGTATTACATTCCACAATTCATATGAACGAAAAAACACCACACATTCATTGTGTAGTAATTCCATTAGTAAAAAAATTAGATAAAAGAACTAATACAGAAAGATACACTATCTCAAAGAAGCAATATATCAAAAATAACGAGCATTTAAGCGAATTACAGGATAAATACCATGATAGATTAGTTAATGCTGGTTTTGGCCTAGAAAGAGGCTTAAAAGGCAGTACAGCAGAGAATATAAATATAAGGAAATATAAAAAAATGACTAGAAGATTAGATAAGTCACTAGAGAAAAGTACACTATTATTAAATGATGATTATAAAGAATTAAAGGTTAAATTAAATAAAAGTAAACCTACTATAACAGGTAAAGAAGTTAAAATAGATAAAGATACTTATCAAACATTAAATAAATTTATGAGTACTGCTAAAAGAGTAATAGAATATATTCCTAAAACACAATCAATGGCAAAAACTTTAGAAGAATATACAAAAACATTTAGAACTACACAAAGAGAAAATATTCAATTAAAGAAAGAAGTAAATAGGCTTGAGTTAGAAAACGAAGAAATAAAACAAGAAAACAATAGATTGAAAAATCTTATATATAATTTACTTCAAAGATTAAAAGATTTATTTAAAAAAATTCTTCATATAGGTACTGACAAAGAAAAAGATAATGTATCAGAAGAAATAAAGTATCATTATGATAATAATTATTATAACGATTTAGATTTATGTTATATTTCTAAAGGAATAACTAAAGAAAGAGAAATATTTGAACACATTGGTTATATCAGAAAAGGTTATCATAAAGAAAAAGAAGAGGATTTTGATATAAGTAGATAAAAAAAGAAGATATGGAATTATTACCAGTTATTTCTGATAGATTCCATTTCTTCATCTTCTTCATAATATCGGTATTTTGTATTATATGTTTCGATATTTATAAAGTCTTTATACATAGTTAATATAATATCTTCTAATTCATTTACAGCATTAGAATTTATTTTTTTTCCAACTTGTAGCTTACTTATGTGGGCTGCTTCATTTGATAAACCAAATTTTTCTTTTAAATATATTTCAGTAACAGGTTTACCATATTTAACTAGTTGTTCTAATATGCAATGTGGTAGCAATAATTGGGAAGCAAAAGTATCTGCTTCCTTTTCGTTTTTTTCACTATATTCATTATGTCCTAAAACTATATGTCCTAGCTCATGAGCAATAGTAAATCGTTTTCTTTCACTGCTTAGAATATCTTCATTATATAATATTGTAGCTTTTTTTATTCCGTTTTTAATTTGTACTATATTGTATCCTTCATTAAATGATCCGTTTTGTGTCAGTTCTTCTAGTGAAACATTAAATCTTCTAGAAAAATCTTGCATACTTAAAATTTTAATTTTAATATTTTGTAGTTTTATTTTATAAGGATTGATAGGCAAGGGAATATTGTTATATATTAAAGTTTGATATGCAGTAGTAGTTGCAAGATTATAATTTGGTTTCATCCTCTTCTTCATCCCAAAGAGCATCTATTCCGGCTTTTAAAATTCCTTTTAATTTTTGTTTTTTACTATCATCTAATTGAGTTGCCTTTCTAAATAAAATACTCATTTCCTCATCTTTGTTTAATTCATTATTTAAATTATTTTTTCCATATAAAAAGTCTATACTAACATTAAAATAATCTGATAATTTGTTTATCATTGTTGAATCTGGTTTTGCTTTTCCACTTTCCCAGTATGACACACCTGTTGAAGTAAGACCAACTAGATTAGCTAAATCTTGTTGAGTCATATTATTTTTAATTCTTAATTCTTTTATTCTTTCCCCTATAATATTTTCCATTTTTCCACCTTTACATTTATTATTCTATCATAGCTTACATGAAATGTAAATAAAATTCAAATAATTTGTAAATTTTGTTGACAAATAGAAAAAAATGAAGTAAAATGTAATTGTAACTTACATAAAATGTAAGTCATTAAAAGAAAAATAGCCACATGATTGAATGTGACTTGAGAAATTTAACGTCCTCAAGAAATATTATATCAAATTCTTTTAATACTTTCAATAGTAGTTTTGTGGCAGAATAAAAGGAGGAAAGAATATGGCTAATAAATATCGTACTTCTAAAGCTGTTGCTACAAAAGCTAGTAGTCAATTAAGAAGCAAATCTACTACTAAAAATACAAAATCTGTAGCTGGTAGTGCACTTAATAACAGAAAAAAATAAAAAAGAAAGGATGATTTAATATGAGTACAAAATTAAAAGTAAAAGGTTTAGACGATTTGTCGAAGCAATTAAAAAATATGAATCGTAAATTAAAAAAATATGATGGCACGCATAATGTACCATTGGGAGTTACTCAGGAACAATGGGATAATATGACAAAAACACAACAAGAAAAATGTATTGAAAAAGCAAAAGACAAGTTTGTTAATAATATGTTAAAAGATGTGTTTAAATAAGAACTAACAATTTCTTAGCTCTTTCATTATGCTTAAACAAGTATGTTTTAGTAACACACTACGATATTGACATAGCCAATAACGATGTGTGCCAAAGGTATCCTTTGGAAACCTTATAAGCCTATCGCCACTTTCATAGCTAAAGCAACAAAACGTGCCACGGCTTATATAAAAAGAATTAGCAAATCTTCAAAATGCTAATTCTTTTTTCTTTCATCTATTCTTTTAGTAATTATATTATGTTCTTCATTATATGTAATAAGTTTAGAACTACTTACACCTAATTTACTAGCAAATTTATCTAATAATTCTAGTGTAAGTTTTCTTCTGCCTTTTTCTAATTGATTTATATAAGATAGAGTACTATTTAATTTTTCAGCAAACTTTTCTTGTGATAGATTTAATTGATAATGATAATATTTTAAATTTATTGCTTGTATATCTTTACTTGCTAATGGTTTCAATCTATCACTTTCTTCTAATCTTCATTATATAGAATTGATGATTTTAAGTCTTTTATACACCTGTATATAAAACATTGATTAAAATTAAATTTTAATATATAATTATAAATAGATAAGAACTTGTAATTTTATGATAAAATATTATTGTAGGTGAGTGTATGAGTGACATAAGAAAAAAGCCGATAAGGATAGAAAAAAATATTGAATCTAAAAAACCAATTAAGGTAAAGAAAGAAAAGTCAATTCTAAAGTTTAATAATTATAAAAATAAAAAATCAGTTCCTGTTTCTAAAGAAGATTGAATAATTGTTAAAAACGCACATGAACCTATAATTGATGAAGATACTTGGAATATAGTTTCTGCTAAATTTAAAGGTAGGACAAAGCCAAGTAAATCAGGAGAGATTCATATGTTTACTAAAAAGGTTTATTATGATTGTTGCAAAAAAATATTTTATAATGGTTATTCTAAATCAGGAAATGGTAACAAGCATTATTATTTAACTTGTAAGTCTAGAAAATCAGGGGTGTTTTGTGAAAATAATCTATCTATTAGAGTAGATAAATTAAAAGACTTTATCCTTAATGAGATTAATGAATATATCAAAGTTTATCATAATTCTAAAACTTTAAATGAAAAATACCAAAAATTAAATACTAAAAATAATAAAAATGAGATTCAAGAAAAAATTAAAACTTTGGAAAACAACAAACTGAATTAGAAAAATTGCAAAGCAAAAAGAATTCTTATTTAAGAAAATTATATGAAGATAGAATAGAGGGTTTCATTACTGATGAGCAATACAAAGTTTTTAGTAAAGACTATAATGATGAATTAAATGAATTACAAAACAGAATTCAATTAATAAAAGATGAAATCACTCTCTTAAATCAAAGGCACAATGATATGATTGATAGAGATAAAATATTTAATAAATATAAATCTATAAAGGAATTAGATAGAAGTATATTAGATGATTTTATAGAAAAAATATATATAGGTGCAGTAGATAAAGAAACGAATGAACGAGAAATAAACATTGTATGGGCTATATAATATAGTCCGTACAGGACTTGTGTAGAATAAACATAACCTCCACATCATGGAGGCGAAGCTGGTTGCTCTTCAGATGAAAAAAAGATATGTGCTGATGGTACTATAAGTCCAACATGCACTTGGATGTCGGAAAAGGTTGATGTTTATAGTTGTACGGATTCAAGTGCAAGTAATTATAATTTGAATGTAACAGTAAATAATGGAACATGTGTATATGATGTACTTGGTTGCACGGATAAAGAAGATAAAAATTATAATGAAAAAGCAACAAAAGACGATAATTCTTGTGAGTACTATGTTTTGGGTTGCATGGATAGTAATGCAAATAATTACAACAAAGATGCACAATAGATGATGGCTATTGCAGTTATTCTTCAAAAAATGAAACAACAATTGGAGAAATAATTGGAGACCTTTTAACCGTTGGACTTGCAGTTGGTGGCTATCAAGCTATAAAGAAGTCTAAGAAAAAATAAATGAATTAAATAATAGTAAATTTTATGGATGTAGTAATTATTTGATATGTCATTATACAAAAAAATAATATCAAAATTTGATTTAATTTCTCTTGTTTTTTGGTATACTATCATATATTAAAGGTATTAACAAAGCAGTTGATATAAAATTATATATTTCACATATATAATCTGTTGTAAAAATTTTCTTGTAATATGTCATGTTTATATATACAATTACCAAAGCAATAATAAAAGAAATTTGTATCACCTTTTTTAAATATGTGTATGGATTTGATGGAAATTTTTTGATGAATTTTATAAAGCATTTCCACATTTTTAGCAATAATAAAACTATAATATTTAATAGTGCTTCTGGTACAATTAAAATTGTATATAATATATATTTTAGACATTTTACATAGCAATTCTTCTCATCTTCAGGATTGAAATCATATTTAAAAAATTTATATTCTTTTTTATAATGTATTTTATTATTTTTAAAATATTTTTTAATAAATGTTAAAAGAATTAATATATTGTTCATAAAAGAAAAGGCAAAAAATACAATTCTAAAAATTAAAAATATAATTAAAAACCACTCTAAATGATTTTTTAAACTTGTAAAAGACTTTAAATATATTTCATAAGTTTTTGAATTAAACAACACTAAGAAAACATAATTTGAAATCATTTTCTCATCAAAAGTAATGTTTAATTTACATTTTTTATTATTCATTATTTTGTAAAAATATTTTATTAATGAAATTATAGGATATAACAAATAAATAAAAAAATTTAATAAATTATTTTTCTTAATAATAAGTAGATATAGAATGATTGATAAAAGAAATATAATTAATGTTGCTACAATTATTTTTTCTTTTATTTTATTATTTTCATTACTTTTGTTATAAAATAATTCATTTTTAATTTTTTTATTATTAGACACTAAATAGGCAATAAGATTAATAAATATTAAAATTACTAATACATATTCAAATAAAGCTGAGTGCAAAAAAAATCCTAACATTTTTCCTCCATATATTTCATATAACTTTATTTTATCATATTAATTAACTGAACTCGACAATATTAGATAATTTGTGATATAATTTTTATGAGAATTAGAGGTGAAATAATGCAAGCGTTTAATAGAAAACTTTATACTAAGATTATTGAACAAACTTATAGACAATATACAATACCTGTTTATCAAAGAACATATTCTTGGAAAAAACAACAATGTAACCAACTATATGATGATATTATTGATAGTATAAAGAAAAATAGAAATCATTATCTTGGAAGTTTAGTTTATTCTGAAAAAACTGAAAACAATTTTTCTTTTTGTCCCATTATAGATGGTCAACAAAGATTAACTACAGTTATTTTATTATTAAAAGCTTTATATGATTCTATTACTGAAGATAATGACAGAATTAAGAATAGAATCTATAATTCGTTATATAATGATAACTGTGAGGATAGATACAAATTAAAATTAAAATCAATAGATAGTGATAATGAGGAACTAGAAAAAATTCTCATTGGCAATATTGATGACTTGGATTCTACTTCTAATGTTTCCATTAATTATTTTAATTTTGTGGATAGGATTAAAAAAACTTTACAAGATGGCTTGACTATTGATGATATATTTAATGGAATTACTAGACTTGAAATTGTTGAGATAATTTTATCTGAGGAAGATGATGCTCAACTTATTTTTGAAAGTATAAATTCTACGGGAAAAAATCTTGAAACATCAGATTTAATTAGAAATTTTCTTTTGATG
>OIYO01001837.1_pt1 | contig 10241 bp, 6 predicted proteins | sample 1588191 | NCBI WGS metagenome assembly OIYO01 (sample SAMN03283275) | human gut metagenome | biome: human-associated habitat; material: feces | host: Homo sapiens | place: Peru | collected 2012 | reverse complement strand
GATGGTATAGTGATGTATGATAATATTGATAAAACACCAAAAGAAATTTTAGAAATGACTGATAGTATCGACAAAATGATGTTACTGTGGTTTGATAATATATTTAATGATACTCTTGAAAACTTTTGGGGCGATAGCTATATTGATTTATTTAGTGGTAAAAAGAGTTTGAAAGATGATTCTTGTCCACTAAACGATAAGGAAAGTAAGGAATATAAAAGATATATTCAGTACAAAAAGATATTTGCAGCATCAATAAAAACTATGGTTGAAAATAAAACCAAGGAAATGCAAAGTGGTTTCGACGAAATGGGAAGTATTTCTGAATCTAATAACGAAACAGTAAAAGAATATTTAAACTTAATGAATGATCTATTAGGGGATGAATATAATAAACCGGAAGAAGATTATATTGATATTGACAGTAAAATAACTCTTTACAAGTCAGTATATAGGGATAGAAAAAAGCCTAAAATAAGTTCTAGTATGACTTTCCTTAAGATTATGAATATTGTTGAAAGAAGCAACGAGAATCAAAAACTTAGCGTAGAAGAAACCCAAATAGTAGATTATATAGCTAAAACTATAAATTACGATTCAATTTTTAAAGCATTAGATCCAAAAAATAAGTATTTTATTCAAAACTATATAGATGTAATTTTTGTTGTTAGAGCTTTAGCAGATAGTACTTTAAATAACGATTACCATAAATACTATAAAGATATATTATCTCGTAAAAAAAGTATTAATCAAGATGTTTCTGAGATAATCTCTGGAGGCCATAAAAATACGGGAATGGGTAATGCAGTCAAAGAAATGGATGACTATATTAGAGCTATTAGCGTTAATAATACTTATCAGGAATTTAGTCAGTATCTCTTCAATAATACAAGTGACTTTAATTATATCAAAAATACTAATGCCCTATCTGATAAAGAAATAATTGAAAAGAACACGAAATATTTTGAAAAAAATGCTAATGGCAAAACAATTAAATACAATGTAAAAAACGGCAACGATACCTATGAATATAAAGTAAAATTGACTGATGAAGAAATAGAAAACGATAAAAAAACAATTAGTGAAAATCGCAATTATTTGGAAGATGATAATGCTAGTTTAGTAAAAATTGATGAACTAAAGAAAATCATTGATAAAAAATTAAAAAAAGAAGCTTTAACTGCTGATGAATTAGCTAAATTAAAAAATTTTGTAATCGAAGAAAATATAGACGATATAAGCGATGAAGAATTAACCGGTCTAAAAACGGAAGTAGACAAAGTTTATAATCAATTACAAAATGAGTCTAAGACTAGAGCCTCTAAAATTGCAGCTTTAACTAAAGCTAATGATATTATTGAGCGTAAAAAACAAAATATAGATGATAACAAAAAAGTTAGTAAATTTAGTCCTTTAAAAAAATGGGCTAGCAAAATAACTAAAGCAGCTTGTCCAATTGTAGGAGGCATGATAGGTTGCAATTTAGCCTTCGTTTTAGGACCAGTAGGAATAGTCGCCGCAAATGCGATTGGGGCATTTGTAATAACACAAGCTAAAGCTTATGCTAATATATTAGAAGAAAAAGAATTAAGTGAAGATGAAATTGAAATTGAATCAATTGAAAAACCAACCAATAAAATATGCAATAAGGTCAGTAAATTCCTAAAAAAAGTACATTTAGACAAATTAGCAAAATTTAATATGTTTGAAAAATTATCTAATACTAAAAATGAAAAAGTAAATAAATTTTTTAGAAATAAAGAAACTTTAAGAACTATTGCTAATTCTATAACAACCGGTTTAATAGCGTTAGATCTTACTGCTTTTGGAAGAATGATGTTAAAGAAAGCAGCATTAAATAAAAAAGGTAATACTGTTGATGCTGCTAATAAAGGCGCTGGCAATGACGTTGGAAGTGAAGTTGCCAAACCAGCAAATAGCGGCAATACCACTGGAACAACTAGCACAGCTAATATAAATACCCCTACGAATAGCTATGGTGATCCTGAAGTAACCTCTTTAAAAATCGGAGATACCGTTGGAGCTAATGGGGATCTTACATATGGATATCGTAATAGCTATGATGCTTTATATGGCAAAAATCCAGTTAAATTAAATCAAGCTATTATGAAAGATAATTCAGTAGCTAGTGCGGTTTATTATCCTAATAGTCAAGGTATAATGGAAAACTTGAATTTAGAAAACGGCGCCGATATTATTGCCGAATTAGAAAAAAGAGGTTATGATATTAGCAAAGCAGTTATAAACACAACTAATGAAGCGGGTAAAGCTCGTGCATTTACAAAGATAGCCTAAAGGAATTTTAGATGAAAGATAAAATAATAAATTTAAAAGATGGTACTTCCATTTATATTGCTGATGAAATTGATTATAAAGGGAAGCGTTATGTATACGGACTTCAATATGATAAAATGTCTGAAAATGTTACAGCAAAATATTATATTTTAGAAGTAGTAGTAATTGATAATAAATTAAAATTAAAAAAAATTGAAGACAAAGGATTAAAAGATGAAATTTATATTCAATTTACATCTAATCAATTTGCCAAAGTTTTAGATGATTAAATTAAAAGTTTTGTGATTTTTTACACAAAACTTTTTCTAAATTATAGAATAAAAAAATAACCTAATGTATAATAATTGAAGAGGTTAAATATGCATGAAGTAATAACAGTACAAAAATTTAGTGAAAATGAATGGCTTATTGATGGAATACTAGAAGGCAATCCCAATGCTCAAAACCTAATTATAATGTTAAATGAAGGGGGATATACCAAAGATGAAAATGGTGTCTTCCCAGTAATAAAAAATAATATAATTCAAAAAAAAGATAATAAAATAATATTTCAAACTAAAAAGTATGGTAACTATGAAATATTAGTCAATACAATAATAAAAGATCAAAAATTTTGCACTTTTCGTTATGATTTGCGTAACCATGGTCAAAGTTTAGTAAATGGTAAAATGGATAAGCGAGATACATTGTATACACGTTTAGCAAAAGATCTACGAGATGTTTTAAAATATTTGAAAAACAAATATTCATTTCAAAAAATTTATTTTATTGGCACTGGTGTAGGAGCTTTAACTATAGAATACTATTTAACCAAACTAAATGAGATACCAATTAATGATATCAAAAAGGTTTATTTAATTTGCCCCAATTCACCTCAAATAATCTATAATGTAAATCCTAAATATCAATTTATTTATCAAAAACAAGAATATTTACTCCAACATAATGAACAATTTTCAAAAGTAAAAGGAATATTTGAAGGAAAAAAGACTCTATATGAAGCCGAAGAAAATTATAATATAGAAATAGAATATGCTAAATTACAATTACCAACAATTTATTTTTTATCAACTACCGATAAATTAATTCCAATTGAAATATATTTAAAAATATTAGCACAAGTTCAAAAAATAAATGCTCAAATAGAGTATGAAATAATTAGTAAAATAATAGATTATGGAAATACCGATCATGGTTTATATGATTATGAGTCAAGCACTTATGTATTAACAAAAATAATACAAAGTATTTTAAATGACTGAGTTGTAAAATAGCCATTAAAGAAAGGAAAAATTTTAATGAATGAGATAAAATGCCCACATTGTAAAACTGTATTTCAAATTGATGAACAATCATATGATTCAATAGCTAAACAAGTAAGAGATTTAGAGTTTTCTAAAGAATTACAAAAACGTGAAGAACAATTTAACAATGATAAAAAAAATGCTCTTGAACTTCAGGAGATTACTTTAGAACAAAAGTATAATCAAGAAAATCAAAAATTAAAAGATGAATACACGAAAACAATTGCGAGTCAAAATTCTAAAATAAATGAATTAAATATTAAACTAGAAAATATAAATACTGAACAAGCTAACGCTTTAAAACTTCAAAAAACACAATTTGAACTTCAACTACAAGAAGAAAAAACTAAAAGTATTCAAGAAATTGAGAAACTAACTACAACTTTAGAAACTTCTAAAAATGAATACTTAATAAAAGAAACAACATTAAAAACAACATATGATGAAAAATTAAAAGTTAAAGATGAACAAATAGCTTACTATAAAGATTTTAAAGCTCGTCAATCTACTAAAATGATTGGAGAATCATTAGAAGTTCATTGTAATAATGAGTTTAATAAATTAAGACCATTATTTAAAAATGCTTATTTTGAAAAAGATAATGATGTTAAAACGGGTTCCAAGGGTGATTTTATTTTTAGAGATTATGACGATGATGGTACTGAAATAACATCTATTATGTTTGAAATGAAAAATGAAGCGGACATGACTGCTACAAAACATAAAAACGAAGATTTTCTCAAGGAATTAGACAAAGATCGTCAAGAGAAAAAATGCGAATATGCAGTTCTTGTTTCTCTTTTAGAAATTGATAATGAATATTATAATACAGGAATAGTTGATGTAAGCTATCGTTACTCCAAAATGTACATAATAAGACCACAATTCTTTATTCCCTTAATAACACTAATTAGAAGTATGGGTCTAAACACACTTTCTTATAAGAAACAATTAGAATTATTGCATGAAGAAAATATTGATATAACTAACTTTGAAGAAAATTTAGAAAAGTTTAAAGATGATTTTGGAAGAAATTATAATTTAGCTAGCAAAAAATTTAAGACGGCTATTGAAGAAATTGATAAAACAATTGATCATTTACAAAAAACTAAAGATGCTTTATTATCAAGTGATAAAAATTTAAGGATTGCTAATGAAAAAATTGATTCGGTTACAATAAAAAAATTAACCCATAATAATAAAAGTGTTCAAAATATGTTTGCAAACCTAAAAAAAGATAAAAATCAGGTTGCTAATATTTTAGGTGATGAGATTAAATTAAATAGCAAAAATGATAATGGTAAAAATGATACAGTTAATTAGTATTAATTATCTTCTAAAAATAGAATAATTTTTTTTTAAATCCTTAAATTATAAAAGTTAATTATTAATTTGCATTATCTTTACATATTTAAAAAATAATTATATAAATTTGTTATTTATTTTGCTTTTCTTTGGTATAATAAAATCAAGGATAGGTGATTTATTTAAATGAAAGCATTAACTTTGGTAGAACCCAAAAAATTTGCTATAATTGAAAAAGAAATTCCAAAAGCTACTGGAAATAAAGTTGTTATAAAAGTTAAAAGGACGGGCATATGTGGCTCTGACATACACATGATATGGCAAACTGGTTATAATGCGGGGACTAATTTTGTAATTGGTCATGAATTTGCTGGTGAAATATATGATGCTGGCGATAGTAAAACTTTTAAAAACGGCGATAGAGTGGTTGCTATGGAAATAGATTCTTGCTTAAAAGACACATGTGAATTTTGTGGAAGTGGTCGCGAAAATATTTGTGATCATGTGTTAGAAGGTGGACCTGGAATTGGCAGTGATGGTGGTTATGGCCAATATGTAGCAGTAAGAGAAGATATGGTTAGATTTTTACCAAATAATGTTAGCTTTACAGCAGGTGCTATGGTAGAACCCGCTTCTATATCCTTGCATGGTTTAAGATTAGCTAAAGTAAATGAACAAAGCAAAATATTAATAACAGGATGTGGCCCAATCGGTATGTTTACAGCTGCTTGTGCTCATGCTTTAGGCATTAAAGATGTTTATATTACCGAAACAAATAATGATCGAATAAAATTAGTAACAGCTTCTGGTTACGTTAAAAAAGCCTTTGATGCTAAGGATGACCAAATTGAAGAAAAATTAAAAGAGGTAGCTCCAAAAGGTTTTGATGCCGTTATTGAATGTTCAGGCAATCAAAAAGCTAGTACAATGGGATTAAATAATTTAAAAAAAGGTGGTCAAATGGTTTTAATAGCATATGGCAATGCTCCTGAAATAAATGTTTTTAATTTTGTAAATAACGAATATCATTTATCGGGAAGTTTGTTTTTCACAACCAAAGAATTTGATAGTGTCATTGAATTAATGCATGAAGGCAAACTCGATCTTGAACCATACGCAAAAGAAATAGAAATGGAAGATGTTCAAACATCTTTGCAAAATTTTGAAAAGGGTTTAGATTGTCCAATTAAATTTGTTATTAAAATGAATAACTAAATTTAGTTTACTATTTTAAATTTTTAACCAAAAGATACAATCAATACCTAGAACTTCACATTAACAAGTGTAGTTCTTTTTTCTTGTTTTTATTAATAAATAATGCTAGAATTATAAGCGAAATCTTATCAATATTACAAAAAACACTTTAAGTTTATTTTTTCTTATAAAAGTTTATAACTAGTAATTTTGACGATATTATATTGCCTTTTTCTTCGAAAAAATTGTAAAATATTAAAATTGCTACATAAAAAATATTTTTTAGTATTAAGACTTAATAATTAAATAAACTATAAATGTATTGGAGGTTAAAATATGTTTGAGTTAGTATCTAAATATCAACCAAGTGGAGATCAACCGGAAGCTATAAAAGAATTAGTAGAAGGTATTAATGAAGGAAAAAAAGAGCAAGTATTATTAGGAGCAACAGGTACCGGCAAAACATTTACTATTGCAAACGTTATCGCCAAAACGAATAAGCCGACTTTAGTTCTTGCTCATAATAAAACATTAGCGGGTCAATTATATAGTGAACTTAAAGAATTTTTTCCTCATAATCATGTTGAATATTTTGTCTCTTATTATGATTACTATCAACCGGAAGCTTACGTTCCTTCTAGTGATACATATATAGAAAAGGACAGTTCAATTAATGATGAAATAGATGAACTTCGTCATGGTGCAACATCAAGTCTAATTAATAACCGCGATGTTATTGTCGTTGCTTCAGTTTCTTGTATTTATGGCATTGGGGATAAAGAAGATTATGTTAATTCTATGCTAATTTTAAGTGTAGGTCAAAAAATCAGTAGAGGTGAAATATTAAATCGCTTAATTGATATGACTTATGAGCGAAATGATTTAGATTTTCATCGTGGTACTTTTAGAGTTCATGGCGATACTATTGACATTATTCTAGCTAGTGAAAAGTCTCACGGTATAAAAATCGAATTATTTGGCGATGAAGTAGATCGCATATGTATATTTGATCCCTTAACTGGTGCTTTAGAAAAACAAGTTAAAAATATCTCTATTTTTCCAGCTACTCACTTTGTAACTAGCAAAGAAAAATTACAAGAAGCCGTAAGAAGAATCCAAGCGGAACTGGACAGTCGTTTACAGTATTTTAAAGATAATAATAAATTGTTAGAAGAACAAAGACTAAGAGAAAGAGTAAATTATGATATTGAAATGCTTAAGGAAACAGGATTTTGTAATGGAGTTGAAAATTACTCTCGCCACCTAGCTTTACGTGGTGAAGGAGAGACTCCTTCCACCTTAATTGATTTCTTTTCAAAAGATTTTTTGTTAGTAGTTGATGAATCTCATGTTACATTACCCCAAGTTCGTGGCATGTACAATGGCGATAGAATGCGAAAACAAACCTTAGTAGACTATGGTTTTAGATTACCAAGTGCTTTAGATAATCGTCCATTAAAATATGAAGAATTTGAGAAAAAAATAAATCAAGTAATCTATGTTTCTGCAACGCCTGGAGATTATGAATTAGAACATACTCATAACAAATATGTAGAACAAATAATTAGACCAACTGGTCTATTAGATCCTGAAATTGAAGTTCGTAAAACTGAAGGACAAGTCGATGATATTATTTCGGAAATAAATATTCGTAAAAATAAAAATGAGAGAGTACTTATTACCACTTTGACTATTAGAATGGCTGAGGAATTAACTAATTATTTAAAAGAAGTAGGAATTAAAGTGGCATATTTACATAGTGAAGTTAAAACTCTTGATCGTTTAAAAATCATTCATGATTTAAGAAGCGGTAAATATGATTGTGTAGTTGGAATAAATCTTTTAAGAGAAGGTATTGATATTCCAGAAGTATCTTTAATTTGTATAATGGATGCGGATAAACAAGGTTTCTTAAGAAGTACAAGGAGTTTAATTCAAACAGTAGGGCGCGCTGCAAGAAATGCAAACGGTCACGTCATAATGTATGCTGATACGATGAGCGAAGCCATGAACGAGACTATTAAAGAAACAAACCGTCGCCGTCACATTCAAGAAGAATATGACAAAACTCACCACATCACGCCAAAAACTATTATAAAAGAAATAAGAGAAGTAGTATCTAATGAAATAAAAGATGAAACTGGTAAAGAAAAGCCAAAAATGAGTAAAAAAGATAAAGTATTATTAATGCAATCAATTGAAACTCAAATGAATGAGGCTGCTAAGAATTTAGATTTCGAAAGAGCTATGGAATTAAGAGATATTTTATTTGAAATGAAATCGAATAAATAATATTGATTTTTATTAGAAATGCGACTTAATTAAGCAAAAAGCTAATAAAAAAATAATATCTATCTATTCAAATAAGAAAAAATTATGTTATAATAACCCTATTAAAGAAAGAAGTGTAGTAAAAATGAAGATGACATACGTAATTGGTCATAAAAAACCTGATACTGATTCAGTATGTGCCTCAATTAGTTATTCTTATTTAAAGAATAAGTTGGGTTGGACTACTGAACCAAGAGTATTAGGTAATATCAATAAAGAAACAAAATTTGTATTAGATTATTTTAAAGTTGAGGAACCACATTATCTAAATGACGTTAAAGTTCAAATAAAAAATATGTCTTATTTAAAGGACGCTTATATTAATGAACATTCATCAATTGCTAAAACCTTTGAAAAATTGCAAAATTTAGGCGTAACTGGCCTACCTCTTGTTGACGAAAATAAGAAACTAAAAGGTTATGTTAATGTTAAAGAAATGGCTAAAAATATTATTGAAGGAGATATTTATGAATTAAATACTTCTTATGCTAATATTTTAGAAGTTTTAAATGGTAAAGAAGTTTTAAAATTTGATGATGAAATTAAAGGCGAAATAATTGCGGCTGCTTATAAGAGTAAGACATTTACCGAAGGAATTGAATTAACTAATAATAATATTTTAATCGTTGCTGATAGACAATATATCATTGATTATGCTATCGATTGTGGTGTTAAATTAATTATTATTGTAGGTGATAGAGTTTTCCCTGAAGAATTATTAGAAAAAGCTAAAGCTAAAAAGATTAATGTTATTAGTACACCTGATTCTACTTATGTTACTGCTAATCGTATGAAATTATGTAATTATATTGAAACTATAAATATTAATCCAAATCCTGTTAAGTTTACTGATTCTGATTATCGTGATAATTTCGTAAGTATTTCTAATAAATTTGGTCATACAAATTATCCTATTGTAAATCAAGATAACACTTGTATTGGTATGTTAAGGTTAATTGATCAAAATAACTATGAAAAATATAAAGTTATTTTAGTTGACCACAATCAACCTATTCAAAGCGTTGATGGCTTAGAAGAAGCTGACATAATGGAAATCATCGATCACCATAATTTAGGAAATTTAGGTACACAAATGCCAATTCAATTCCGTTCAATGCCAGTAGGTTGTACATGTACTTTAATTTATCAAATATATAAAGAAAATAATATTGAAATACCAAGTCAAATTGCTGGCTTAATGCTAAGCGCAATTTTATCAGATACTCTATTACTAAAGAGTCCAACTACAACTGATATGGATGTTGAAGTTGCTCGCAAATTGGCTGCTATTGCTAATTTAGATATTCAAGAGTATGGTATGGCAATGTTAAAGGCTGGTTCTTCGATTGCTGGTATGTCAATTCCTGAAATTGTTGAACAAGATTTCAAAACTTTTAAGTTAGGAGAAACTTCCATTGGTATCGGTCAAGTTATGACCTTAGATTTTGATGAAATAGCTAAAGACATGCCTAAGTACGTAGCACATTTGGATGAAATGTGTCAAAAAAACAATTATAAATTAGCTGTCTTATTTGTTACTGATGCGATTCGCAATGGTTCATATCTACTTTATAGTACAGGCGTAGAAGAAATAGTTGGTGAAGCCTATAAAATCAAAATTGTTTCTGAAGGAACTTACTTACCGGACATGGTTTCTCGTAAAAAACAAATGTATCCAGCGTTAGCAGCAGTTTTATCTAATAACTAATTTGAATAAAAAGAAAGTCAGTTTTGTTTGACTTTCTTTTACTATCTTAAGGGATCTAATTTATTACTTAGTAATAGCGTTAC
>OIYO01001836.1_pt1 | contig 10246 bp, 7 predicted proteins | sample 1588191 | NCBI WGS metagenome assembly OIYO01 (sample SAMN03283275) | human gut metagenome | biome: human-associated habitat; material: feces | host: Homo sapiens | place: Peru | collected 2012 | reverse complement strand
GCTTTACATAATACTTTAGATAAAATAAGGAGTACTAAAAAATATCATAAAACGATGCGTGAAACTAAGAGCGTTTTACAAAATATTCCGGGGATAGGAAAATATTTGTATCGTTTGATGAAATATATAAAGGAATCCTTTAAAAAGCTTTATATGAAAGAAGGTTATTTATTTGAAGAATTTGGCCTTAATTATTATGGCCCGATTAACGGTCATGATTTTAAAGAATTAGATAAATATTTACAAATGGCTAAAAATGAAACCCAACCAGTTTTGTTACATGTTATAACAAAAAAAGGTAAAGGGTATAAATATGCCGAAGAAGATAAAATTGGTTTGTGGCATGGAGTTGGTCCTTTTGATATTGAAACTGGCCAAATGTTGACTGCTAAGACTGATAAAATTTCTTGGAGTGATGCGATTGCTAAACATTTAATTAATATTGCCAAAACGGATAAGAAAATAATTGCTATAACGCCGGCGATGGCTAATGGTAGTAAATTAAATTGTTTTAAAGAAAAATATCCACAACGTTTTATTGATGTTGGTATTGCAGAAGAACATGCCTTAGTTTTAGCTAATGCCTTTGCTATTGAAGGTCAAAAGCCTTTTGTGTCCATATATTCTACTTTTTTACAACGTGGTTATGATGAAATTCAACAAGATTTAGCTAGAATGAATGGTAATGTAGTAATAGGAATTGACCGAGCTGGTATTGTCGGTGAAGACGGTGAAACTCATCAAGGAATTTTTGATGTCGCAATATTAAATAATATTCCTAATATTATAATAATGGCACCTCATAATAATGAAGAAGCAGCTAATATGTTATATACGGCCTTTCAAACGAAGGGATTAGTTGCGATTCGTTATTCAAAAGGGAAAATAAATTATCAGGATACCAAATATCATTTACAAAGTATTGGTACTTGGGATATTATTAGTTATCAAGAAAAGAGAGCCTGTGATGGTTATTTAATTAGTTACGGAGATTTTTTAAATACAGCTATCGATGTTCAAAAAGATTTAAAAGAAAAAGGAATATATTTACAGGTTATTAATGCTAGATATATTAAGCCAATGGATACAAAAATATTAAAAATGTTAGCTATACTAAATAAACCAATATTTGTTTATGAAGAAGTTGTAAATGTTGGTTCTTTGGGAAGTGAAATAGCCAAATGGTTATTAGAAAATGGCTTTGATAATACTTATGAAAATTTTGCAATTCCTGATGAATTCATAAAACAAGGTAAAAGAGAAGAAATTATTAAATTATTAAAATTAGATAAAGATAATATAATGAGAAAAATAGAAAAGATGATGAAAAATGCAAATAGAAGTTAAAAAAGTAAAGTTATGTGTAATGGTACCAACTGAGTATACCGAAAAAGTAAGAGCGGCAATTGGGAAGTATCCGTGTGGGATCCAAGGAAATTATAGTGAATGTATGAATATTACTAGATGCCATTGTACTTTTCGCCCTAATGAACAAGCTAATCCTTTTAAAGGAACTAAGAATGTTTTAGAACATTCAATTGAGGATAAAATTGAGGTTGTATGTGATATAGATAAAGTAAAAGGATTAATTAAAGTAATTAAAACAAATCATCCATATGAAGAAGTTGGCATTGATATTTATCCGTTAATTGATTTAGATTATTTTAAAGATTAAAAAGTAAGAAACATAAACTATATTAGGTGGTAAAAAATGGGTGATTTAGTAGTTTTTCATACGAAAGAAGAACTAGAAATATTAAAGAATATAGTAGATAAAGAAAATGAAAAAGCTTTTATTATTGCTAATTCTAAAAATTTACGCAAAGAAGAATTTTTAGATATTATTGATGATATTAATTTTGAAATAGAGGAGTTATTAAAAGATTTAGATACTAAAGTAAATGAAAATCAAAAGAGAAGTATTAGTAATAAGAAGATATTAAGTCAAAAGGGACTAAAGTAAATATTATGTTTATAAAGAAAGTGATTATTAGAAAGCATGTTACTTTCTTTTAATTTAGTTAAAAATTATTTAAAAAAGTATTTTTGATGCTAACAATTGAGAATGATAGATTTTAAATATTAATATTATTCATAATTTTTTAGATATATGATACAATTATAGTGATTAGAGAGTAGGTGTCTTATGAAAAAGTTGTTGTGGGTGTTGGGAATATTTTTGCTGTTTCCTTTTTTAGTTTTAGCTGATGGTGTTGAAAACTACTATATTAATGCTACTATTGAATCAGATGGTTCACTTTTAGTAGAGGAATATTTTAATTTGACGGGAAGTTATCGTGGTTATGAAAGAATTATAAATTATAAAAATAGTAATGCCTCTCGTTTTAATATTAATGCTAGTAGTTATGGTGGTTCAACGGCACATAATGGTAGTGGAATTGAAATTTTAGAAATAGGGGGTGTGGATACTTATTTTAATGGGGATTTTGCTAATTTAAACGTTGATGATTTTACATATGATGATGAAGCCGAAAAAGGAGATTATGGCGTTTATAATTATGATACTACTTCCAGTGGTAAGGATATTATGATTTATAATCCTTCACGTAAAAATAAGGCCTTTTATTTAAAATATCGAATTAATGATATGGGCATTTTATTTAATGATGTGGGGGAGATAGGTTGGAATGTTATAGGTAATGAATTTAAAGAAGATATTGAAAATTTAGAAGTTACTTTAAATATTCCTGGTAATAATGCTGAATTAAAAGCTTGGGCTCATGGTCCTTTAAACGGTTTTATAAAAATTGATAGTCAAGAAAAGGTTACTTTTACTATTAGCAATTTAAGTAGTTATACATCCGTTGATATTCGCAGTACTTTTAGTCCTAGTGTTATTAGTGAAAGTACCAAAAAATATGATACTAATGCTTTAGAGAAAATCTTGGTTTATGAAAATGCAAAAGCCGAAGAAGCTAATGAACAAAGAAGACAAAATGAAGTCCAAAATGAAGCTAATGCGTTAAAACTATTAAATACTTTTAAAAGCGATATTACAAGAGAAAATTATCGTAAGGCGTATAATGCTATTAATATTCTTATGGATGGGGATATTAAGACTTCTTATTTAGAAGAACTATCTATATATAAAGAAAAATTAGATATAATAGAAGAAGAATATGCAGTTACTTGTTTAGATAATTTAGAAAATAAATTAGATATGAATACTTATGATGAAGCTTTGGCCGCTATAAATGTTTTAGATAATGCTTCAACGAAAGCACAATTACAAGGTAGATTAAATGACTTGTATGTAAAGTTAGAGAAAAAAGAGAAGACTAATAATAATATTCGTTTAGGTATTGCGGTGGCTTTAATAGCCTATGTAGCTTACTTAGGAACAGTAATCTGTAAAAAATACAAAAAAGATCCGGAAGTTGAATTTAATAATGAGTATTATAGGGAAATACCTGATGATGCCACACCAGAAGATGTTTCTTATTTGTTTGATCGCAATATTAGTGATAAAGCGATGTCTGCAGCAATCATGGATTTAATTAGAAGAAAAGTTATTACCCAAGAGAAAATTGATGATAAAAATTATCGCCTTATTTTACATGAATATGAAACATTAAGTGTGAAAGACACAAGACTTCTAAAGGTTATTTTTGGGGATAAAGTAGAAATTACGACTAAAGAAATGAAAAAAAATGCTCGTCGTTCTTATAATTCAATTGTTAATAATTATAATGCTTATAAAAAAGAAGCTTTAAAAGAAGCTTTAAGCAAAGAATATTATGAAGATAATGTTGGTAAAAGTGCTAAGGAATCAGCTTTAAATGGCAATATGATAAGCTTTGGGTTTATTATTATATTTGTAATATGTTGTTCAATTCCACCTTTGTTTGTAGTGGCTATTATTGGCTTATTTATCTATCTTATAGTAAAATTTATTAAAGGCTTTAAAAATGATATGAATAAGGGTATTGTAATTTCAAATTTATTGGTTATAAGTATAGTAAGTATCTTTATGGTAATTTATATACTGGTAGCTAATTTAATGTATAGAACAGCTGTCTTTGGTTATTTATTGTTGCTTTTAGAGGTAATTTGCTTGGCTGTATGGTTTGCTATTCCTAGTAAAAAAACTTATAATGGCGCTCTTGCTTATAAAAAATGGAAGGCTTTAGAAAAATTTCTTAAAGATTTTGGCTCTTTTGCTGATAAAGAAGTACCGGAAGTTGCTTTATGGGAGAAATATTTAGTATTTGCTACCTTATTTGGCTGTGTTAAAGAAGTATCCAAGGTTATGGATATGCGTTTTAAAGAATATAATATGGATGGTATGGATTATTATGATTCATGGGTAACCAACTACTATATTAATGATTTAATTACTTCAAGTGTTAGAAACTCAGTTGTAAGTGCTCAAAGTGCTAAAGCTGCAAGCGAATCATCATCGTCAAGTGGTTCGTGGTCAAGCGGCTCCGGTGGCGGTGGCGGTTTCTCTAGCGGTGGCGGTTCCTTCGGTGGTGGCGGCGGCGGCGGCCGATTCTAAAAATAAGAATATTTATAATAAAAGTCATAAGTATTTTAAAGATTGCTTTAAAATATTTATGGCTCTTAATTTTAATGAAGGATAAAAGGTGTTAAATGAAAAAAATATTAGCTATACTTGTATTATTATGTCCTTTAATTGTTAAAGCCCAAGACATTGATAATTATTATATAAATGCTACCCTTAGTAAAGATGGCAATTTAATAGTTGAAGAATATATTGAAACAAAGAAAATAGATGGTTATTTTGAACGAGATATTTACTATCGTGATGAGTATGTTAATGAGATTAGTGATGAGAATATTTTAGAATATACAAAATTAAATGATGCCAAAAATATTGATATACTAACGGTTGGCAGTGTTGATAGAGTTAAAAAATATATTGAAGAAATTACCGGTGTTAAGGAATTTAATAGAGTTAATGTAGGTAGTGTGGGCGATACAGGAATCTATTTATTAAGAAATGATGAAGGTAAAGATTATATAAGAATTTATAGGAATAATAATGATGCTTATTATTTAAAATATATGATTAATGATTTAGCAGTTAAGTTTAATGATTTAGGAGAAATATATTTTAATGTTTTAAAAAATAATCATGATAATATAAAAAAATTAATAGTAACAGTTAATTTGCCGAATAATAGTAAGGCTTATAGTTTTAATGAAGGAAAAAATATAACAAAAGAAAAAAATAGTAATTATAAAGTTGAATATCAATATCGTAATATCAAAGAAAATGAAGATATAAGATTGAGAATTTTCTTTGATAAAAATTTAATTGAGGATAGTTCTAAAGAAAAAAAGATTGATGTCGAAAGTAAAGTGCTGGAGCTTCAAAAAGATAGTGATATCTTTGCTAATACGGTAGACAAATTTTTAGAAATAGTAATATTGGTTTTAGTTATAATTAATTATTTATTATTAGTTAATTATACCCATAAGGGTTTAATAAATTATGAAAAGCTTAGTCAATTTAGTACACAATTACAAAAGAGAAATATCTATTTAAAATTAATTATTGGTATTTTAATGATTATAGTACTTAGTTATTTAAGATTATTAGGAATAGTTTTACTAATTATGAGTATTATTGTTACATCTTATATGATTAATAAAAATAAAGATGATAAAAAAATTAAGTATATAGGAGTAATGTATGTTCTTATTATGTTTATTTGTTGTTTTAATTTATTAAAAAATAATAGTATTATTTATATATTGTTAAGTCTTTTCGATATGGTAAGCCTTTATAATTTGGCTCTTATGGTAAAATTAGATAAAAATTGATGAAAGATAGGAATTTTTGATAAATAACAATGCAAAAAAACTTGCAATTTACTAAAAATTAACTTATAATACGACCTAAGAAAGAGGCAAGTGAGTTTGATAGTTATTGTCATCATATGTTTTATTGCCATATGAGGTAATTAATATGATAAATGTACATAGCCAATTGTTCTTTAATGTTTATGAAAAAATTTATGGCGAAGAAGCTAGAATGGTTATTGAAAATAATATAGATATTGAGAAGTTAGAAGAGACTTTAAAAAATTTTTTGACTAAGATTACTGTGTATAAAAATAATTATATTGGAAATTCCAAAGAGATAGAGATTATGTTTGAAAATATATTTGCTAACCGAGATAAATATTCAATGGGGTTAATTGCAATGATAGAAGAATATGGAAGTGACTATGTTACTATGCTAAATGATCATCCTTATACTCAAAAGTTTTTAATAGCTGCTAATAACATTTATTCGGAATCTTTTGATATAAAGCATGATGGTAAAGAAGATAGTGCTTTCAAAATAAATGTAGCTATAAAAAACATAGGAAAAAGAATAGATATTATTAGGGCCGTAAGAATTGATGAAGAGTCATTTCCAAGTATAGTTATAAGAAATATTGATACTTTTGAAGAAACTTTGAAAGAATATATTGAAGCCATAAAGAATGGTAACAGCTGGTATAACATTTTCGATCGTGATGGTTTTTGCCAAAGAGGTGAAGATGAAAATATTAAAATGATACTTGAGGCCGCCTTGGTAAATGCTACTAATATAGATGCTAGAGATATTGAGGTTTTCTTTAAAAATTATACTAGTTATGTTTTAAATGAAGATTTAGGTTCTCTTCGTAATTTGCAAAAAGTAGGAAGATTATTTGATGATGACTTATATATCATGTTAAAACGAAGCGAATTATGGTATGAAACGCCTTTTTATATTAGCTTAATGTTATGTAATAAGCATATTGAACTTCCAAATGTTAGACTTGGTATTGATTTTGAAAAGAAATGCGCTAACATTATTGCTGTTCAGTCTTCACAAGTTCAAAACGAGACTCAAGAGTTTATTGAACTAAAAGAGACAATTAAGAGAGTTTTGCCAAAAGATAGTTATTATCGATTTATAAATCCAAGCCATGTAATTTCGCTTGTTATAACGATGGGATACTTGAAGGCTATTGGCATTAATGAAGTGCTTTTGAAGGATTATATGCCTTTCCGCTATAAAAAAGTCGTTTATGATAAACATTTGGATGAAGACGAAGCTGAAAAATTACAAACACGTTTAACTACAAAAAATATTGCAACATTTTTGAGAATCTCTTCAAACATAGATGGTATAAATGTTATGAGTTATCCAGGAAATTCTTCTGAATTAAAATTAAGTATAGCAGATGAAATTCATGGAAAAAATCAATTTATTGAAGATTTATTTAAATTGGGATACGATTTAGGTCAAAAGAATAAATGCGAAAATACTAGAAAATTGAAATTAGATTAGTGATTTAAGATAGTAATATAATTAAATTTATGTTACTATCTTTTTAGGAGGAATAGAGATGAAAATAGCATTAATAAATGATAATTCACAAGCTAGCAAGAATGCTTTAATTTATAAAGCTTTAAAAAAAGTTGGCGATAAATATGGTTATGAAGTTATAAATATTGGGATGAAAGATGAAAATGATAATCCAATTACTTATGTAGAAGAAGGTTTAATGGCTGCTATTCTTTTAAATAGTGGGGCTGTTGATTTTGTAGTAACTGGTTGTGGTACTGGTGAGGGAGCGATGCTTGCACTAAACAGTTTTCCCAATGTTTATTGTGGTTTAATAACTGATCCAACTAGTGCATATCTTTTTAGCCAAATAAATGGTGGTAATGCCGTAAGCCTTGCTTATGCTTACAATTTTGGTTGGGGTAGTGAAATAACTTTAGAAAACATCTTTAATGAATTATTTCGAGAAAAAATAGGTGGCGGCTATCCAAAAGAAAGAGCTGAAAGTGAAAGAAATAATCGTGAAATATTAAAAAAGGTTAAAAATATTACTACAAAACCTTTGTTAGAAAGTTTAAAAGAAATTGATAAATCCTTAATTCAACATATTTGTCAAAATGAGGAATTTATTAATACTATAAAACAAGCTTTTAATCTCGAGTATTTGGAGGCATTAAAATAATAATGATTACGGAAAGTAAAGTAGTAATTATTAATCCTGAGGGAAAAATGTTGCCATTAGGACGAATTAACTCCTTAGATTTACATGGAAAATTAATAATAGAATATTTAAAAAGAACTTATCCTAATATAGAGGCTTTTCAAACCTTAGGTTATGATACTTATTTGCCAATATTATTTTATTTTTGTGCAAAAACCAATAATGCTCTTTTGATAAATACAAGTGAGAAATCAAGAAAATTGAGTTGTACTTTGGTGTTGCCTGATAATTATAAAATGAAGTTGGAAGAAATAAAAACACTTTTATCAATATTTAAGGATTATGAATATATTATTGAAGCTTATCCTTATTCTGATAATGGTTGGCCGAAATTTAAAAAAGAAATTGAAAATGTAAATTTTAAAAAAGTTATGGCTCTTTTAGATAGCAATTTAGAAGATGATCATAATACTGAAAAAAAGCTCTTAATGTAGAGTTTTTTTTGTGTGGTGTACAAAATTAAATAATAAATTTAAAATAAAATAAAAAAATATAAAATTTTAAAAATAAGATGTGCTATACTTAAAAGAGAAAAAAGTAGTAAAGGGGAAATAGTTCAACTAATAATTTAGATGAATGAAGAATAATGATTATGAAGAAAATAAATAATGAAAATAATGATAGAACTTTATTAAAAGAATATTTAGATATAGCAACAACGTCAAACAAAGTTATTTATTCTAAATTAAATACATCACAAGAAGGACTTACCATTAAGGAAGCTAAACAAAGATTAGAAAAAGATGGTAAAAATATTACTATACAAGAACAAAATCATGGCGCAATTTATTTCTTTCTTGTGTCGTTAAAAGATGAATTTGTTTTAATACTAATTTTTTTAAGTATTATTAATTTTCTTTTGGGAGATACGCTTGGATCATTAATAATCTTTGCTATAGCACTTATCAGTGCAGGAGTTAGATTTTTTCAAGACTATTCCATTTATAAATTTAATCAAAAATTAAAAAGAAGTGTAATTTCTAAATGTTTAGTTGTTCGCAATAATAAAGAAATGGAAATTAATGTTACTGATGTAGTTGTTGGTGATATTGTAAAACTTACTGCCGGATCAATTATTCCAGCTGACATTAAACTCGTAGAAGCTAAGGACTTATTTATTAATCAATCGGCTTATACAGGTGAGAGTGTTTTAGTAGAAAAAACTAATGCTCATTTTGATACTGATACTAATGATTTATTTAATATTTCTAATATTGCTTTAATGTCTTCGAGTGTTGTTAGCGGTCTTGGTACGGGTTTAGTTATAAAAGCAGGGTTAAATAGTTATTTAGGCAAAGTAGGGAGTAAGATAAAATTTAATAAAAATGATACAAGCTTTGATAAAGGAATTAAAAGCATTTCCAAATTATTAATTAAATATATGATTGTGGTATGTTTATTTGTTATAGTAGTCGATGGTCTAATAAAACATAATTTTAATGAAGCATTACTTTTTGCTTTGTCAGTGGCAGTTGGAATAACACCTAGTATGTTACCAATGATTGTTAATGTTAACTTAGCTAAAGGCAGCAAAAGGTTAGCTAAGAAAAAAACTTTGGTGAAAAATATTTCTTCTATTCAAAATTTGGGATCAATTGATATTTTATGTACGGATAAAACTGGTACTTTGACGGAAAATAGAATTGCTTTGCAAGAATATATTGATGCTTCTGGAAAAGCAAATATGAATGTTTTAAAATATGCTTATCTTAATAGCTTTTATAGTACTGGGATTAAAAATTTGGTTGATAAAGCTATCCTAAACTACGGTAAAATACATGATATAGATAAGAAAATAGCAAAGTATGAGAAGGTTGACGAAATACCTTTTGATTATACTAGAAAAAGACAAAGTGTTGTTGTTAAAAGCACAAGCAGTTATTTAATGATTACTAAAGGAGCTCTAGAAGAAATAATAAGTAAGTGCAAATGGGTGATGGATAAAAATGTTAAGACTATACTAAATAAAGAAAAAATAGCAAGTATAAAAGATAAAGCTATTGAAATATCTAGTAATGGTATGCAAGTAATCGCCATTGCTATAAAGGATACTTATCCTGGTAGTGATAATTTTAATGTTAATTATGAAGATAATATGACTTTTATTGGTTTTGTAGCTTTTCTTGATCCAGCCAAAAAAGGCGTTAAAGAAACTTTACTTAACCTTAGTAAAATTAATGTTAAGACTAAAATTTTAACTGGGGATAATCATT
>OIYO01001834.1_pt1 | contig 10253 bp, 8 predicted proteins | sample 1588191 | NCBI WGS metagenome assembly OIYO01 (sample SAMN03283275) | human gut metagenome | biome: human-associated habitat; material: feces | host: Homo sapiens | place: Peru | collected 2012 | reverse complement strand
ACCAAAATTAGATATGAACAATAAACAAGACAAGGAAATTCATGATAAATTAGTTAATCTCGTTGACAATATCATTGATTTAAACAAAAAATTATCCTCTGAAAAGAACCCTAACACTATAGAAATGCTTAATACTCGAATACAAGCAGTTGATGCCGCTATTGATAAAATTGTTTATTCTTTATACAATTTGACTGATGAGGAGATTAGGGTTATTGAGGGTGAATAATGGAATCTAATATAAAAAAAGAATTTTTTTCTATAAAAAGTGATTTATTAAAATTAAAAGAAGATGAAATAATAAATTGGTTTATTAAATTTGGATTTTATGGGGATAAATATAAATATCCTCCTATGTTTTTAGTAACTGAATATGAACTTCCTAATAAATCTGTAGCATCTTTAAAGAAATCAACAGTATATGAGCTATTAAATTTAAAAATTAATAGTAATAATTCTAATTCAAGAATATTTTCATTAATACATCCAAATATATACTGTGAGGTAGTAAAACTTATAGCTAAAAATTGGGCATTCATAATAGATAATATTTTTAATGATGATTTAAAAATATTTTCATTTAGTTTGATGTTTTGGGTATTATCAAATTTGATTTCATATAACATAAAAATTCTCCTTACTTGATTAAATTTCAAAAAAGGCAACAGAAAAAGCCAGTCGTGATAGATTCGACTGACTTCTTTTTTTTTACATTTTTTGATAATACCATTATAATATCGTGTTTTCCTAAAATCAATTCCCGTTTTTTTCCCTTTTTTCTAAAATTTTTATTTTTCTCAAGTTCACTGGGTGAACTTTTATGCTTTATTTTCTTAAAATTCAAGTTCACCGAATGAACTTTTCTAATATTTTTTAAAATTTCGAATTCACTCGGTGAATTTTTACATCATTTCTACATCAAATCTTGTTTTTAAAATTAATACTAGAAGGCTTGACCTTCTATGTGTATACAGAATGCGTGATGCATGCTTTCCTGCCTTTAGTATCAACTAAAATTTCCAGTTTTTATCTATCCAAAATATCCCTGCTTAATTTCTTGATTGATCCAATTTGTTTTTCAAACATTTCGTCCCAAATATCTAAACATTGTTCCGAAAGAATTTTCATATTGCTTTGTTTCTTCCCCACTGTTTCATCATATAAACCTACAATTAATTTTGATAATTCATCACCATAATAGTAAATGTTCTCTTTTTCTAATTCACTATTTTCTAAAATAGACTTTATTGATTCTATAATAATTTCTTTAAAATCTAATATAGATACTGCATTTTCATCAATATAATGGATAAAAGAATGTATAGAACGTCTTCCTGCAGTACTATTCATAATATCTTTTAGAAATTCTTTATCCCTATTCAAATCTATTAAATTATCATAAAATAATCTACAAATGGATTGTTCTATATCATATTTTTTTTCTTTAAATCTAGAAATAATATTTTTTACTTTTTGATTATATTTAACATTATTAAAATAATTTATTGCCATATGCAAAATGGCCTTAATTTGATTTTCATCCATCGAATCAATCTCATTCATTGTATATGAAAATTCATTTTTTAATATATACATTTCTACTACACAGTAACTTCCTATTTCCTTTAATTTTTTATCCTCAGAATAATAGCAATTTTCTATTATTTTTAGTACTCTATCCTTTTCTTTATCATACGAAAAGAATAATATATCTTTTGCACGCCAAAAAGATACTAGCCTAATATCTGTTTCAAATAAATTTAAAATTTTTTCTCTTGCCCAATCCTTTTGAATATTATATGCAGGCAATAAGCAATGTAAACTTGCAAATCTCACTACAGAATTAATATCTTCACTTAATAATTGGATTGTTTCTTTAAATTCTTCAAATAATTCTCTGTTTTCCCATAAAAGATGTCCTATTGCTTGTGCTGCCTCACCTCTTGTACAATTAAGTGAATTACTTTGTAACATATCTATACTTTTAATTTCTTTATCTTTATCATTTGTTATATTAGGCTTCCCCATTATAGGATCTTTATGATTTATTGCAATATTCTTTAATAAATTTAATGTATTCTGAGACCAATTTGCATTCTTTCTTTTATAAATTATCCAACAGATACACTTGGCTCTCTGCGATTCATTATCACATGGAAATACTTCAAACACTTTTTCTAATAGATTTATTGGCACTTTATCTATATTTTCACTGGCTTGTAATCCACCATATAGTGCATCTACAAATTTATTCAATATGATATTTGAATTAGCCAAAGCTAAATTAATCATCCTAATTGGTTCATTAAAAACTGCCCCATTAAAACTAGTGGCAAACTCACTCATGCTACTTTCTATAAAACCACCTGTTACTTCTTTCAAAGTATGTCTATCTAAATTTTCTAATTTTTTATTTGAAAATAGTCTTATCCATTGTTTATTGCTTAAATTTTTATTACTTATTGGAGACCATACTGAACCACTATGTCCATTACTATACTTGTAATAATTGCTACCATTTTTAAATTTGCGATTGAGTACTTTCATTAATTGGCGTGTTTTGTAATTTAATCTTTGATATGGTAAATATGGCAAAAGCTCAACTTGTACATTTCCCCAGTAATCCCAACACATTTTTTTACATGTATAATTTAATTTATATTCTCGAATCCTCTTATATATTTCGACTGTTTTATCTTCCTGATAAAAATATATTTTTTCTTCTAAGTTTTCAAAAGCTTCTTTACTGCATTTAACTGAATGTTTTTTTAGAATATTTTTTGCTAATAGCAACTCATCACCATTTCCACTACTTTCATCAAAAATGTTCTTTTTAAAATTAGCACATAAATATTCAATAATATAGTTACTATATTTTATCGGTAACCTTTCTAATCCATTCAGTATAAATTCATTAAATATTGGATAACCTTTTCCCATATATTTTTCATATATTTCTAAAAATCTATCTGGATTTCGTTTTATTAAATTAGCATTTGCTTTTTTTATTAATTCAACACAAGTTCTTTCTATTCCAATATAAAATCTATATCTACCTGTCCAATCTCCAAAATGTGTTTCAGTTTCTTCCGGTATGCATGGCAACAATATTTCAATTATTTTTTCATCATTATTAACAATAATATCTGATTCTTCTGTAATCAATTCTTCTTCATATTTATATATTTTCTTATTTCTGTTCTTTACCTTATTATCAATCCAAAATTTTATTAATCTTATTGCTCTTAATTCATTGTCTTGTAACATTTTTTTAAAATCAATATATTCATCACTTAATTCTGGATATTTATTATATAGTTTCATTCTTAATTCAAACATTTTATCTATGTCATCATTTATATCATAATTAAAACACCTGTATATTTTTTTATCATCTTCTTCACAATTAAACAAATATTTTTCTATAAATTTTACATCTTCCACACAATATTTTTCTTTAATACTAACTAATAAATTAATACATATATCTTTCTTTTTATTATCTTTCATCCAAATATCAAAAATTCCGTTTTTTATTAATATTCTAACATACTGAGGATGTGAATATATAACATTATTTAGAATATGAACACCATACATTTGATTTTCATAATATTCTAAAATAAATTGTTCTATGTCATAATCAATATCTGTAATTTGTCCTAAAACTTCAAAAAATACATATTTTATATAGAATCTTATATTATTGGATTCCAATAATTCTCTTCCAACACAAATAAAATCTTGTGTATCATTATTAGCTAAGTCTTCTAAAAGCATTTGGAACTGATATCTTCTTGCAGGTGTTTGTTTTGTTTTGTCTCCAATTATCTCTTCAATATTGCTTCCATTTTGATATTTATACAACATATTTTCCTCTAAGAAATAGTCTAATAAACTTTGATGCGTAAATGATACAATATTATTCTCTATAATTAAGAAACCATTTGAATATAAATAATCTAAAGCACTATCATTAACATCTAAAAATTTTCTTAATATGCTTATTCTGCCTGCCTTATCTAATACAGTTACTATATTATTCTTACATTCTTGCAAATCCTTTTCACTAATTTCTAATTCATTTGCTTTTTTCAATAATTGGCTCCACCATTTTTGTATTAACATATTGTTAGTGTTACAATCATCATATCTTTGATTTTTATCTAATTTGCTCCATATATACAAGTTACTTGGAATTCTAAGTAGTTCTTGTAATTTTTTTGAAAATTCTGTGTATTCCTTTCCTATTAATGATTTTAGCATCTCTCTTGAAAATTTTTCTACATTTATTTTTTTCCAAATTTTGTCATTTTTCTCATCTTTAAATAACAGTTTAATGCTAGTATCATTTTCCAAATCATAGGTTCTACACACAAAAATAATTGAAATTTTATTTTTCCTTTCAAGATTAATTTTTTTTATTTGTTCTATTAGCTCTGTACATACTAATAACGCATCCCTAGAATGTGACTGTGTCCACCTTAATGCATCTAACTGGTCTAAAATTATCACTGCATTTTTGTCTTTAGAAATACTATCTATACAAAATCCAATTGATGTTGGAAATCCTAGTTTTTTACTCCATTCTTCTACATTGTCTCTTGGAACTCTTTTATCTGATTTTATTGCAATATGTGGTATTGTTTTTTGTTCGCAATACTGAATAATTAATTGTGTAATACCACTTTTTCCATATCCTGCTTTTCCATGAATAATTATAGATTTGCCTTCTTCAATTAATTCCTTGCATTTTAAAAATTCTTCTCTTTCTATCAAATTACCATTAATTGGAGAAAAAAACTGATTGTATTCATTGTTTAATTCTGTTATTCTTGGAAAAATTCTATCATCTTTAGATAAATTCCTAAACATTATATTTTTAGATTTAATAAAATCATCTAGATATATAACATCTATTTTTTGTGCTAAAATATTTTCATCTAGCACAAGTTCAACAAAACAATCATATATTATTTCAGTATCACCTATAAATAAATATTTTATTTTATTCAAAATAATATTTTTTAGTTCTTCATCTGGTATTTGATGATAATTAGTTCTATTTAAGTAATCAATACTCTGAATCAAATCTCTTTCATCTTCTGTATTTAATTTCATTCTTTTGCAATAATTATTATAACAATTTATCATTTTATCATCAGATTTTTTTATCTGGTTTTCATAAAAGTCTCTTGGATTATCACTTGTATTTTTAGCTCTTTTTATTAGGTCTTCAAAAACTATAAAAGAAATTGGAGATACTAAACTAACGAAAAAATTATTATTTCTATCTAATTGATATTTCCAATTTTTAAAAATTTCGTATTGTTCCATGGCAGAAAAATTCCAATTGTCATTGTTTCCATATCTTCCTTTGCATTGTTGACTTTCTCTTGTTCCATTTTTATTTTCAATCCAAATATCTGTACCTTTTTCATCATCACCCAAAGCCTCTAATGTTGCACTTCTTATGTCTTCTTCTATTACTTTTAATAATTGTAATATAAAATATCTTATTTCAAATCTATTTCCTGCTTTGTCTGTTCTTCCACCTGCTTCAAATGACATATTTTCCTCCTATTTTTTTCTTTTACTCTATTCTTAATCTGTTTCTCATTATTTCCAATGCTTTATTTATTTTCCTTGTTACTGTTTGACTACAACATCCAAAAATTCTAGAAATTTCTGTATTGTTAAAGCCGTAGATGAATTTATATATAATAAATTTCATATCCAATTCTTCCAAATCTTTTAATGCATGATATAAATTTATATTTTCAATTGTATCTATCTCTTCTTCTATCAAATAATTTTCTATAACATCATTAGAAAAATACTGTATAGAATTGTTTTTTCTATAAATATCTATACATCTATATTTTAATATTGTATTTACCCATGCGTCCAAATTGTATATTCTATTATTTTTATTTACTATTTTGCAGATTGATTCCATTGTATTTTGCACAATATCCTCTGCAACTTCTATATCATGAACTCTTTTATATGCAATTCTCTTTAGCATTTTTGCTTTATCAACATATATTTTTTCGACTAAATCCCAATCTAATTCAATATAATTATTTTCCATAACACTTCATTCTTTTTCATGAATTTTTTATTAATTACAAAAAGTTATTTCTGTCTTAATAAATTTATTATTTTTTCTAATACTTCCATTGTATCTTCATAACTAATATCTTCTGCATAACTAAATTTAGATTGATAATTTTTCCAATGTTCTTTTAGAGTATCACTTTCTTTTATAACTTCCATTATCTCGTCTATATTATTTAATTTGTCTGTAGATTCTCTATATTTAAATTTTTCTACAATAGCTTGTCCTAATAATCTCTTATCAAAATTTTGTGACTGTGTAGTCCAAAGTATATAAATATCATAAAAGTCCCTTGCCCTTGTTGTATCAATATTTCTAGATATAATTGTTTCAAATTTATCTGCTATTACAGTTTCCATATTATATGCAAGTATTTCTATTGAACGATCTTCAAACATTAATTCAAATTTATAATTTACTTCTTTAGGTACAATAACATCTCCTGTTGTTATATCTAATTTCATTGGTACAACTAATTTGTCGAATTTAGCATTTAATGAAACTCTATATCCTCCATATTCATCTTCTTGCCTTATTTCCTTTATATTTAAAAATTCAAAATCAACTCCATCATCTAAGTTTATATTGAATATTTCATTTAATATATTTTCTAGGTTGTCTTTTTCTAAATCAAATCCTTTAATTGTTGCATCCATATCTAGTGTATTTCTCATATCTATTCCAACTATGGCTGTTATTAACATTCCGCCTTTTAATACAAATTTATATTTGTATTCTGATACTGAAATTCTTTCCAATAGTCTTTCTAGCATATAGTTTTGTAAAATAATGTTTTCATTTACATTAACTTTTGATGACATATTTTTTATCCAAGCTTTTAATTGTGCTCTATTTTTAGCTATCATAGCAACACCTCCAAATATTTTCTTATTTCATCTTCTATATTAAATAATTTTGCATATTTGTGTAATCTAATGGAGTTTCTATCTTTTCTTTCTGCATATCTTTTCATCGCATCTGTAAATAAGGCTATCTCGATTCTCTTTTTATTTCTAATAATATCGCAAATTGTTCTTTCTAAATCGTATACTTTAATCTTATTTCCATAAGGTGTTTTCATTTCTATAATTCCTATTTCATACAATTCATCTTTTAAATAAAAAAAGTCATAACTTTTATCTTTTAATAATTTTGTATTATAGTAACTTGGTATTGTTAATTGATACCTTATTGGCATTCTATCACATAAATCATGAAAATATAAAGCAGTTTCGTGAGAAAATATTCCTTTTCTACAGATAGCTTGTGTAATAAAATATTGGTCTTCAAATGTATCTTCTCCTATATATACTCCTCTTGCAACTCTCTCTATTAAGCCTTTTTCAATCATTCTTGTTAGTACTTTATTGTTGATTCCTAATTCTTCTACTTGATATGTTTCAATCACTCCATTATTCTTTTTTAATAATTTTTCTACTTTTTGTATATCATCCATAATTTCTTTCTCCCTTGCCGTTTTCATTCGTAAATATTGTATCATTTACGAATGAAAACGGCAAGTGTTTATATAAAATTTGCTAAAAATATTGCTTTATAATAAAATTTCTATTATAATTTTATTATATGACCGAGAATGCTTACTTCAGTAAACAGTTATGATTTAGAATGTAGCTTATATAGAAATATATAGGCTACAGTTTTTTATTATTAAAAAATTGCCGTTTTTACTCGTAAAATTTATATTATCTACGAATCAAAACAGCAATATTTTATTTTTAAAGATAAGTTACTATGTCTTCAAATGTATCATATCCACTTTCACTATTGATATGTCCTCCCTTTGGTATTAGCACTTGTTCTGTTGCAACTGTATCTGCAAAGTGCTTTTCCACTTCATATGTTACATAAGGATCATTATCTGAATAGAAACAAATTATTTCATTAGCATAGTGTTTTATATCTTTCAAGTTTTGAAAATACATTGATTTATTAACATTATCATATTCTTCATTTATTCCTAGATAATTATTGAATCCACATACGAATATTAACTTCTTAACTTTCACTTTATTTTCAACTAGAAATTTTGATATAAATATTGGTGCAATACTATGTCCTATAATTGTTGTATTTTCATTTATAAGTCCTAAATCCAAATAATATTTTAACAACTTACTCCAATTTTCATAATTTTGATATCCTACTCCAATTGGAAAATCTGGTACATATACTTGTTTGCCATCTGTTGCTATAAAATCTTGTAGCCAACTAAACCAATTTCCAAATGGGCTTCCAAATGAACCATGTATTATAAAATAATTTTCCATTTATTATACCTCCTAATTAATTACTGTTTATATTTCGAATATATTTAAAAAGATATTTATATTCTTCTTCGTGTATTACTAATCCTTCTACTTTTTCTTCCACCATTTTCTCTAAATCTTTGTAGAAAACATATTTAACCTCTGCCACTTCACCATCTTCAAAAATATATTCTTTTATCTCTTTATTGCAATTTAATAAATATACATATTAAAATTCCATATTTTTAGGATTTTTATGTTGTTGTTTTATTGTTTGTTCAAGCTTGAGAGTGAATTACTTTGGAACAACCCAGGTGTGTGAGAATTTGTTCCAGGCAGCGTTGCCGGATGGTCTCGGCGCAGCATCCTGTGGTATTCGATGCTGCTCCGGAGTTCCATCACATCGTGTCGTATCATAGAATCGCTGTTTCGACGCCTTGTCCTGATACTCGAAATTCGAGATCGGTCGGTACTGCCGCATCATTTCTGCTGCATGCATCTTGAGGTACTTGGTGGCATCATTCACGGCACGCATGATGTTCTTCTGCATGAAATCGATATTGATGATTCTATCAAGCCATACAGCTTGCCCCTTTTCTCCGTCGATGCTCATCATTTTCTCACTATGGATGATGAGATATGGCCAGATGTAATTGTTGAAAAACAGAGTTGTTGCCAGAGTCATTGGATGAGTAGCTTCCTTATCGAGATAAAGTCCTGGTATTTCCTGCATTGTTTTCTCGTTTATGGGCTTGACGATGGCATTGTATGGATCATCATTTTGTGCCACATAGTAGAGTAGATTTCTTGCGCAATCTTCAATGACCTTCTCTCTTTCAGTGGAATTTTTTGCATCCTGGAGAAGCTTAGCATACTTGCTTGATATTTTTCTTTTATTTATTTTCTTTTTATTAATATTATATATATTATTATTATAAGCATCTCCAGGATGCATTTTTTCCTGCATATCAGGCAGGTTTTCCAGGTCTTCTTCCTTTGCCAGATGCCAGATTGGAGTATAGAAAGCTTTGAGGTTTTTGGCTTTATGGCCATCTTTCTCATTCTTCCAGATTCTTCCAAATCCGGTACATTTCAGGAGTATATCCAGGAAATCTTCCTTGCTGCGGAATTTCAGTCCTGTTGCAATCTGCGAAAATCTATAACTGTCATACAGTTTCTGTTGATTCATCCATTCCGGTACTCCGAAGTAGAGCATCAGCATTTTACGGATCTGCGTATCCGTCAGCCCGCAGGTATGCCAGCTGGCGATGAGTCTTCGCTCCGTCTTGATATCGATGCTGGTGGTGAGCGGCTGGATGGTGTATCTGTTGTCATTGCTGGTTGTGTTGTTTTTCATTTCAATTTACCATTTACGTTAGTGAATATGTTGAAGTAGAATACATTCAGTTCGTTAAGCTCATCCAGGCTCTCGATAGAGTGTGTCAGATGATAACCTAACGTTCCGAATACTTTACGAAAATCCTTTCTCATATCTTCGATATTTTCATCACTCATGTTGGCAATCACCCCACGGAAGCCTCCTTTCTTTTTCTCGCAGTCGGCTTCAAAATCTGGGTGTGCGTTGAGGGGTGGCTCCAGGAGGAGGATGCATACGGCAATGCGCTCGATAGCTTCCGTTGACAGGCAGCAGTTGTCGGGTACGTTCAGGTATTTGTTGAATACCTTGTTGTGAATTCCACTTGTCTCGCGAAAGGCTGATTTCGTAATCTTGTATTGCTCATTCAACTCTCGGATGAAGAGGCTGATGTTCAAGGTTTCAGCTTTACGCATCTCCCATCTTGTGGTGTAGCCAATGAGCTTTTCTGCCTTCTCTGCATCATATTTAATGTAGATGGTAGCCTTGG
>OIYO01001823.1_pt1 | contig 10332 bp, 8 predicted proteins | sample 1588191 | NCBI WGS metagenome assembly OIYO01 (sample SAMN03283275) | human gut metagenome | biome: human-associated habitat; material: feces | host: Homo sapiens | place: Peru | collected 2012 | reverse complement strand
TGCGTCTGCCGGTCCATTTTCTTGTAATGTCTACCTGAGCCAAGTAGAGCATTTTGAGCAAGCTGTCATCGTTCGGAAATACCGACCTGTTTTTTGAGACCTTCCGCAGCTACCTGTTAAAATTCTCAATGGAATTGGTGGTGTAGATCAGCGTTCTTACCGATTGCGGATACTTAAAATAGGTTGAAAGTTCAGGCCAATGAGCCTTCCAAGAAGCCGAAATTTTAGAATATTTCGAGTCCCATTTGGCCGCAAACTGCTCTAATTCGTAAAGCGCCGTTTCCTCGTCTGCGGCACCGTAAACCTTCTATAAATCCGCCATTAGGGCTTTAATGTCCTTGTATGAAACATACTTTGTGATGTTACGGATCTGATGGATAATACATTGCTGCACTTCGGTTTTCGGATACACGGCGGATATTGCCTCGGGAAAGCCCGTAAGACTGTCAACACAGGTGATTAAAATATCCTCAACACCTCTGTTTTTCAGCCCGTTAAGTATTGAAAGCCAAGTATTAAATTTATTTATAACGAATACAAATTAAAATCGGTAGAAGTATACGGAAACGGGGCAGTAGTTTTGTCGAAGCACAACCAACAAAGTGGAATGGCAAGGGCGGAGCAGCTGACAAAACCGCTTGAAATAAGGTTTTTTTAATACATAAAAGGAGGATTTAAAATGAAGCTGTTTAAGTGTATTGTTATGCTGATTTTAATATTAATTACCATACGGACAGGCTATCTTGCACTTTTATATAAGGTCTCAACATCAACAGGTGCTTTTCTAATATGTTTAGGTATCACCTTGTTTGTTGCAAGTGATGGCGGTCTTAAAAGAAAATCAAATTGAATCACTGCTATCTTAATTACGCCATAATTATAATTAACCTACAAATTTTCGATTAATTGTTGATTTGTAGGTTATTTTATGATATACTATTAGTAATCAGGAGGTAATAGTATGACTGATATTATTTTTGAATATAAAGAACTACTTGCGCAGAAACTTGAAATTGAGCAAAAGCTTAGTGTTTTGCCAAAGGGATATATTTCTAAAAAAATGATTGGCGGTAAGCAATATTTATATTTGCAAACTCGCAACGGTGATACTGTTGAAAGTAAATATATTAAGGCGGAAGAAGCTCAAGATATAACAAATCAACTTTCCTTAAGGAAAGAGTATGAAGCAGAGTTACCCGACATTTTAATTCGACTTGCTGATATTGAAACCGCCGCAGAGTTGTTGGATAAAGCGTTACTTCGCAAATTAAAAATGTTAAAACTCACAAGCGGTATGGATAGCATTTCTGCTGACGAAAAAGAAAAGCGAATTTCCTTTTCTGATGCTATGACCTCAATTGAGGGTGTTCCCGTAAGTGCTAAGGTTAAAACCGACCTTGCCAATTGGAAAAAAGGCAATATAACATTCTTATCGGTGTTTGAACAAACACTCAGAAGATACGGTTTTGTAACGGAGGTATAACAAATGCGAGATCCATATTTATATGATGACGTAAACGTGCTTAAAAATTTAGCTGATATTAAGGATAGCGAAACCTTGCGTAAAGCTGAGGCGGATATCACCGGTCTTGCTATGGCGGCAATTTATGATTATAAATATGATAAGTTTAATACCGAAACATTGCAGGATATTCACCGCAATATCTTTGGCCAAATATTTGATTGGGCGGGAGAATTCCGTACCATTCAAATGGTAAAATACGAAGACGTCCTTGGCGGTGATACCGTTCGTTATGCTTATCCAAAAGAAATAAAAAAGCAGTTAAATGAAGCAATGAAAGAAATTGCCAAACTCAAAAGAACCGGCAATAATGATAAAGATATAGTTTTCAAACTTGTTCGCATAATCGCAAGTATCTGGCAAACCCACCCCTTCCGTGAGGGTAATACGAGAACGGTTATAGTTTTTGCTGTTCTGCTTGCAAAATCATTGGGCTTTGAGGTTGAACACGAACTTTTTAAAACAAACTCAGCTTACGTGCGTAACGCTCTCGTTTGGGCATCACAAGGTATTTATTCTAAATACGAATACCTTGAACGCATCTTCTTTGACGCAATCCTCGGCGAAGATAACGAAACCGACACTCCCACCCAAACCAAAGCAAGTAAATACGACACCATCGGCGAATACAAAGTTAAAGACTACAAAGAACGCCCACATGAGTATTTAGATGAAGAAGTGTAATTAACTTAAAGCTAAGATTTATCTTGAAGGTGATAAAATGACAGAAAACCAAAAATACGAAGCTTTACGGAAGCAAAAAGTTGAGGAGCTAACAAAACAGCTTAAAGCGTTGTTGCCAAAAATTTTGGAACGATATACTTTTAATGAAAACAAACCTGATGATTTAAAATCTCAGGAATTGTCTCTTAATGCAAAAATTGGAAGTAAAAACAATACATATCTCAATATCACTAATGATGTGATTATTTCCCCGGATCAATATGTTTCGATGTGGTTTGACGGCTTGCTTAACCATATTGAAGTGGTTGATAAAGGAATGGAAGAAATACGCGCTGCATACAATTTTCAGCAACTATTGGTGAATGATGATGATTTAATGCAATACACCATATTGTTTTTAAAGCGAACCTATTGGCGTAACTGTTATTCTATATCAAAACTTAGACCTACCGAAAAAGATGCTGAACTTTGGATAGGCCAAAAAAATGCTGTTTATGGACTGCTAATAACCCCAAGATTTAAAAACGGGAATTGGGAAAACGATGTTAGTGAAATACGGCGTTTTAGACAGGATTACTTTACCATCGGTCATATACTGGAAACCGGATTGGTTATCCCATATGAAAATGATAAGATTAAATTCAACTCAGTTGACGAGTATCTTACTTTCTTTAAAAATGTTTTGGTACGCTTATCGGGTTCTCCGTATGAATTAAAAATTGCCGAATTATATTGTGAATATGTTAGAAGTAGTGCTAACCCCTATAAAGTGCCGCTTCTTATACCTGAACTAAGATATAACGGATTAGAAAATAATCATGTTTATAGGCTCGATTTCACTATTATTAACCCAATAACCTTAGAGAAACATGGTTTTGAGTTTTCGCCATGGTCTACACATGGTTATCTTGGTGGTATTAAAGGGAAAACACAAAAAGAAGTTAGTGAAGAGGCAAAAGCAAATTTCGAACATGAAATGAAAAAACACAAAGATTATTATCGAAATTTAAATATCTTTACTTTGATATATACTGATACGGATTTGCAGGATATTGATAATATCTTTGCGGATATGAAAGAATATCTTGCACCTAAGCGTGAAAACAAACAACTTTTAGAATCTGTTATAGAAAGAATAAAGAATTACAGAAAAACACCATGAATATTAAGGATGTGAATCAAGTGACGTTTTTAGCTATTAAGGCTTCTGATATAGATAATTGGACCTCTAAAGAGCCGCGCAGAGCCCAGGAATTATTGCCAAAGTTAATTTGGAAGTTAATTTTAGCTTCCTCAAAAACAATAGAAGATCATCACTTTCCATTTGAAAAAGCGGTTCAATATGCTGGATATGATGGTTACTTGGTAACAACAGATACTTCTTCTTTTTATCCAAACGGGACTTCAGTTTGGGAATTTGGAACAGATGAAGATATAAAATCAAAATTTAATAGCGACTATAAAAAAAGAAGCGATGATCCTGGTGGTATTGACTCAAGCAACACAACTTTTTGTTTTGTTACAAGTAGAATATGGAATCATAGAGAAGGAATCACCGAATTTACAAAAGCGAAACAAGAAGAAGGTGTTTGGAAAAGCGTACGCATTTTTGATGCCAATAATCTTGAAATGTGGCTAAATGAGTGTCCTTCTGTTGCTGCGTGGTTTTCAAGAATTATTGATAAGCAGTTTGATGATATTATGTCATTGCAAGATTATTGGGATTATGTTGTTAATAAAACAGAGCCCCAATTAACATCAGAATTCTTTTGCTATGGACGAGACAAATCAATCGCTGACGAAATAATTCAAAAGGTAAATGGTGGTTGTTCTCAAATTATTTTATCTGCTGAATCAAAAATAGAAGCAATCCTAACTTTGACCGCGGATTTGTTGAAAGATACAAATCTTCAGAAAGAACAATTTTTATCGAAAGCAGTAGTAGCTTTATCATCGGAAGGGTTAAATAATATTTGTAGGAATTATAAAAACGCAATTATAATACCTGCATTCAAAAACGAATCAGTACCAGTCATCAATAATAATTTTTTGATCTTTCCGACTGAAAACAAAGGGCCCATTGATTTGTTATATAAAAACTTACCTAAAAGTAAGGTTGAACCAAGAAGGAGGAAAATATTTACCGAGGCACTTAAAAATCTTGGTTATGACACCAATGAATCGGATAAAATTTCCGGTGATGTAAAGTGCCGTTTTTCACCTTTGTTCAGAAAAATAACAACCGATATACAATTTAAGTTGCCCTCGTGGGCTTCTGATACTGATATAAGCAATCTTATTCCAGCACTATTTGCAAACGCTTGGGAAGAAAATCTAGAGGGTGACAAAATTGCTTTAGAAATTCTTTCAGGTCAAAAATATAACGATTATATTTCAACTATTTCTGCATATACCCAAGGGGATAATATGCCTATTTTTCGCCTAGACCATTCCTTTGCTTGTATATCCATCAACGAGTTGTGGGATGTCTTAGCACAGCGTATTAATAAAGAGTTCTTTGAAAACTATAAGAAATGTATTAATTATGTTTTTGCCGAGGTTGACTCGAGATATGAACTTCCTGAAGAAAAATGGAATGCGGCTAGTGTTTATGGTAAGAAATCTAAATTCTCAGAACGTCTAAAAAGAGGACTCATCATTTCAATGACGAAGCTAATTGAGTTAGACGAAAAAGAAGGTTTCTTTAATTTTACAACTAGTTGTACTAGAGAGTGTAACAATCTTGTTCTCGAAATTTATAATGGGTTGAAAAGTGCAAATCAATGGCGTACTTTAGTTCCATACGTTTCAGACTTTGTAGAAGCAAGCCCCGAGGCAATATTAAATATTATAGAGTCTAATGTTGCACAAGATTCTGATATCTTCTGGGGCCTTTTTGAGTCATCGGGGAATCCGTTGTTCGGCAGAACTTTTTATACGCATATTCTTTGGGCGCTTGAAAAACTAGTTTGGATAAAAGAGTATTGTGTCAGAGCGATCAATTTATTAATTACTCTTGATGAGAAAAACTTTGAATATAAAATCTCTAATTGTCCTATGGATTCTTTGCTTAAAATTTTCTGTCTTTGGCATCCGCAAGGAGCTTTATCTATTGATGAACGTGATACACTTCTTTCAAATATTATAGATAAACATCACAGCGTTGGGCGTAAATTGATTGAAAAATTGTTACCCAATGGTATGACTACGACAACAAACTTAGCTGAATTTAGTTGGAGATATGTTGAATATTACAATCCCGAAATTACGAATGTTCAATATTGGAATTCGGTTAAATGTATGGCAAATAAATTTGTTCAAACTATCGGTGCTAATTATGAAGATTGGAGGATAATAATTAAGCATTTTTCAGTTTTTTATAATATCTTTAAGGGACTTGGAGTTGACATTGTTCAAAGAGGATTATTATTATCTGAGTCTGACAGGTTAAAATTGTGCACAAAGATGGCAACCAGTATAGGTAGAGAACGTAAATTTATTGATGAAGGCGATACTGATAATGAGAAACTTATAGATGAAATGGAAAACATATATAATTCGTTGCTTCCAAATTCTCCGTTAAGATATGCACACTATTATTCGTATAACTTTTATGGGTTTAATCCAGAAGTTTTCCGTGCTGATGATTATGACTATAACAAAGAAAAAGAAACTTTACAAAAACTGCGAATGGAAGCTTTAGAGGAGACTTTAGATAAATTTGAACTTGATTCAATTTTACCACTAGCTCAAAATGTTGCAGAACTAAAATTTTTGATTGATTCGTTAATTGAATCAAAGTATTTTGCGAGCATCAATGTTGATTTCATTATTAAGGCTCATTTAGTTTTCCCTGAATTCGCAGAAAGACTTATAAATTCAATATATTACGCAAAAGGTATTGGTTTTTTTGCTGATAAACTAGAAGGACTTTCAAACGATGATATTAAATGGATAGTCAGTCAACTTCCGATAACTCCTGATGTCATACAATTTATAAATTCATTCTCGGAGGATATCAAAAACGAGTTTTGGCAGTGTGCAAATACTTGGGGGATAATGCATTACGACTCAGCTTTTGCTCGTGAGTGTATTAACACTTTGATAAAATCTTGTCGCCCCTATTCTGCAATAAGAGAACTTTATTTTGCTAATGATTTATATGTCGACTTGATTTTAGAGGTGTTGCAGGCAGCATTAGATTACCACCCGAATACCGAAAGGAATGGTATAAATCTAAATAACATAGATGCTCACTTTATTGAAAACTTGTTTGAGAAGATTTATAAGAGCCAGTCGCCGGAACTAATGAGGGTCTCGCAACTTGAATTGGCTTATATGAATAAATTCAGTATGGATTTTGAGCCGGAATGCTTGGTAAAAAATGCTCTAAGTAATCCTCCCGTTTTCGTTGAGTTGGTATCTTGCTGTTTCAAGAAAGATGAAGATATTGGCGAGGAAGCATCAGAAGATAAACAATATATCGCCCATCTATCGTTTAAGGCATTAGATAAGATAAAACAACTCCCCGGACAGAAAAATGAGATTGTCGATGCAGATAAATTCAATTCATGGATACAGTCAGTTCTTGTTCTCGCAAAAGAATCGAAATATGTGACGGCGTGTGATATACAAATTGGCAAAATCTTATCGTATTCACCTGTTGATGAAGACGGTGTTTGGCCACATAAATGTGTACGAGATTTTCTCGAAAAAAACACTTCCGAGACAATCAATGATCACATATGTATTGGGGTATTTAATCAATGCGGCGTTCATACTGTTACCGGTGGAGATGAAGAGGAAAGTTTGGCTGCTACTTACAACGAACACGCCCAAAAGTTGCAGTTGCTTTATCCAAAAACAGCATATATAGTAAAAGAAATCAGCGATCGCTATAAATGTGAATCACGATTTGAAAGAGCTAGAGAATTAAAAGGCTATTTCTAGAAACTGCAGATCCCATCCCGATTTTAGTGGGATGGGATTTTTTATATGTGTAACACGTTTAAATACAGTGATGCTTTTGCACCCTTCTCGACTTAGAAAAAATACACTATTTAAAAGGTATGTTTGCGTTTGTGAAAGCGTTACCCATCACTACGATTTATTGATAGACGAAAATAACGACCCCGTTCACGATCCAAAACCTTTACAGGATTATATGGATAAATGGGATGGACAAGTCTTCATTGACAAAATGGAGCTTAATAAAAATAAATCTGTTCTCGAAATCGGCGTAGGAACTGGTAGATTGGCTGTTCGTGTGGCACCTTTGTGCGGTGAGTTCTGTGGTGTGGATATTTCCCCTAAGACCATCGAACGTGCCAAAGAGAACCTTTCCGAGTTTGAGAATGTCAGGTTTACTTGTGCTGATTTCCTTTCTTATGAATTCGGTCACACTTTCGGCGTCGTTTATTCCTCTCTGACCTTTATGCACATTAAGGAAAAGCAGAAAGTAATAAATAAAGTAGCAGCCTTATTAAAGTATGACGGCAGATTCGTCTTATCAATAGATAAAAATCAAGAAAGATTCATAGACATCGGCACACGCAAGATCAGGATATTCCCCGATATACCTGAGGAGATAAAAGCTTATATTGCAAATTCAGGGTTATTACTACTCGAACACTATGAAACTGAATTTGCAACAGTTTTTGTGGCTCAAAAGTAGCCGACATAACAAAGCACACAACATCGGGAAATAAAAATCGCCTTTTGATAGAATGAAGGCAGACAAGGAGGGATAATATGGATTGGATTGTTGGAATACGAAAAGCGATTGACTATATTGAAAATCATTTAACTGAAAAAATTGATTACGATATGGTTGCAGCGCAAAGCTTTTCATCAAGCTATCACTTTCAGCGTGTGTTTAGTATTCTTTGCGGATTCACCATTGGAGAGTACATCCGCAATCGCAGATTGTCGCTTGCTGGTTCAGAGCTTGCAACAACAGATGCAAAAGTAATTGATGTGGCGCTAAAGTATGGGTATGAAAGTCCGGACAGCTTTGCAAAAGCATTTAAGCAATTTCACGGTGTGTTACCGTCTCAAGTTAAAAATAACGGTAGCATATTAAAATCCTTTGCACCCATTGTTCTGAAAATTTCTTTGGAAGGTGGTTCTGCTATGAAGTATAGAATCGAAGAAAAACCCGAAATGATACTTACAGGATACAAAGCTCGCTTTACCGGCGTTCCTTATGGCGAAGAACGAGAGAAACAAGAAGGTCAGTTGTTTGTATCAACAAGGGCAAAACAATGGTTGTTACGTGGTGCAAAAGGTTCGACAAGTGATACAACTACAGATATTTGTCTAATAACCAATATTGACGATGAGGGTTATGATTTTTATTATGTTGCCGAGCTTGACAAATACGAGCGTGACAACATGTATAACACCGAAGTTACGGGCTTTGATTATATGCGTGAGTTTGGTTTCGAAAACATTTTTGTCCCAAGACAAACCTATGCTATTTTCACTACAGAAGAACAGGCATATCCCGTGAACGACTATATGGATATTAGAAAGCGTATTGTTTCAGAGTGGTTACCTGCAAACTCTTATGAAATAAAAGATGCACCCGAAATATCTGTTTATCATTGGTTTCCTAAGTATGCTAAGGAAGAAAGATATATCGAGATATGGTTGCCGATAGAAAAAGCTGAAAGATAATAATAGGTGCCGTTTGCTATGGTGAACGGCATTTATAAAACGCACCAACTCAACCTGTGGTTGCATACAGGTAAACGGTTATGTTTTACACATTTGAATTACTATGATTTATACTATAATCAAAAAGCGCTTTCGAGTAAATATTTGGAGTGAATGCTATGTTAAAGATTGGCGAAAAAATAAAGGAACTGCGTAAATCTCAGGATGTAACCCAGGAAAAGTTGGCAGATTACCTTAACATCTCTTACCAAGCAGTTAGTAAATGGGAGAACGGTTTAGCTCTGCCGGATTTATCTCTTATTCCCGCATTATCTAATTTTTTTGGTGTAACTTCGGATTACCTTTAGATATTTCACTTGATAACAAGAGTGAGATAATAGAAAATGTTCTAAAAGAAGCACGTAGTTATACGCATACAGGGGAAATTACTAAAAGTATTGCTATTATTGAAGAAGCATTACAGACATACCCTAACGAACATAAATTGCTTAGTGATTTAATCGAATACAAAGTGATGGTTTATGAGGATAATGATCAATGGCTTTCTGATATTGAACAAAAGGCAAATTTAATTTTAAGGGATTGCAATATTGATAAAATACGGCATAGCACTATTGTTAATTTAGCATTTGCATACTCTTTTTGCGGAAAGAGAGAAAAAGTTTTAGAGATTGCGAATTTATTGCCCGACACAGCCTATTCCAAGAGAGAATTGTTAAGTCTTTCCGTTCCTGCGAAAGAACGTGCCAGTTATAAATCGGAATGCATACTTGCACATTCTGAATCTATTTTGATCGATATTTTATGTATTTCAAAACACCATTACCTTTGGGGCGATCCCGAAATTGCAATTGACGTTTGTAATAGGGCTTTAGATATTATAAAAGCTCTTGGCGATGAGGGATATCCTCTTTATTTTAAAGCAAGCGCTTATGAGGATTTAAGCATGGCATACGCAAAACTCCAAAATAAAGAAAAAATGTTTAACGCTATGGAAAAGGTTATACAGATATACGAAGAAATAGAAGCTGAATTAAAAGGTAGCGGCCATAAGTATTCGTCACCATTATTCGATGGTTTAACATTTGACAGAAATACAATGTCAATCAGTGCTCCTGCATCCGACTATGAAAAATATTATAGTTTTATTACTATGTCAAAAACATTAAAGCCTTATGCTGAAGAAGATAAATTTAAACGCATACTTCATTACCTTGAAGAAAAAAATAAATAATTTTAAATTTCCGCCTAACCAGCCTCTACTTTTACCGACTATATAGGCGTAATGATCATTATGAAATTTAAGGTGCGAAATGAAAACAAACGAAATATTAAAGCTAATTGGTGATAAAGAGTTTCTTGATAAAATTTATCAATTCTCCTACCGAAGATCTAACACTTCTTATGAGGCGGAGGATCTATGCTCGGATATCATTCTCACCGTAATA
>OIYO01001822.1_pt1 | contig 10335 bp, 7 predicted proteins | sample 1588191 | NCBI WGS metagenome assembly OIYO01 (sample SAMN03283275) | human gut metagenome | biome: human-associated habitat; material: feces | host: Homo sapiens | place: Peru | collected 2012 | reverse complement strand
CTACCATAAGGGGTCTGTTTTTTCTATTGTCCGTTTTTACTGGACTTGTGCAAATAAACAATGTCCATTTTCACGTTTTAAGACACACTTTTTCAACCAAGTGCGTTGAATCGGGGTTTGATACAAAAACATTATCAGAAATTTTAGGACATAGCGATGTGAGAATAACTTTAAACAAATATGTTCATTCAACAATGGAACAAAAAATTAGAAATATGGAAAAAATCAGGTACGAAATTTGAAAAAAGCTTTTGTGGGTTTGGCGTTTTGCCGAACCCATTTTTTCGCAGAAGAGATTATTCTGCGAAAAAACAGAGGCAGAGTTTTTTTATGGAACGAAAGTATAATGGCGGGTTGACGAGGGAACAGTTCCTCTTTTTTGAAACTAAAACTTTGGCAGAGCTGCTGACACAGGGCTGTTCTCGGGCAGAGGCAATAGATAGAATTGTCGCAGAAAATCTTTTTCAGTTTCCAACGGAAAGAATGATAAAGACGATTGCAAATGCCTGTCTGAGAAGATTGAATTTGCTTGAGAGCGATGAGCTGATCCGATGCTTGGCAAGGTCATCGTCAGATGTCGGAAAGCAGATAAATTTATATGCCATGGCTCGGCAAAACGGAATTGTTTACGATTTTTTGCTGACGGTTGTCGGTGAAAAATTTCAGACCTTGGATTTTTCGTTTTCACGAACTGATATTGACAGATTTATGCTTCGCTTACAAGAGCAAAACGACGCCGTGGCAAGCTGGAGTGAGGGCACAATTCAAAAAATCAAGCAGGTTTTAAGAAAATGTCTCGTTGAATGTGACTATCTGGACTCGGTTAATTCGGATAAATTGAACCCGGTTTATTTATATCCTGAATTGGAAAATGCAATCAGAGCAAACGGTGACACCGCGCTATTTCCAGCATTTAATTATTTTGAGTAAAGGGGAATGACAATGAATAACGAGAACAAATTTAACAGAATAATTGAGCGCCTATCCGATGAAAAATTTTTAGGAAACAGGGGACTGTCAAATGAAGTCGGACTTCATGTCTATTGCTATTCACCGAAAGACGAGCGAAAGGTTATGACCTTTTTCGACAGATTGGTTGAGGACAAAAATCAGCCGTTTCATCTGATCAAATGTGATCTGTATGAAATACTTCTTTCTATTTTTGAGGACAAACGCATACTTGACAGGATTCCGAGGCAGGAGGAGCAGAGAGGAAAACAGTTCCTTTTACAGCAGCTTCAAAAGATTGCTACGCCGGAGGCTTTTGTTGAGCACATGAAATATGAGCCGCATGATTTCGGCGATGTGCTGCTTATTACCGGTGTCGGGGCTGTCTTTCCCTATATGAGGTCTCATAAAATTTTGGATAACATTCAGCATATTTTTTCGGATATACCCGTGGTTATGCTTTATCCGGGCGAATACAACGGGAATGAGCTTACTCTTTTCGGCCAATTCCTTGACGGTAATTATTATAGAGCGTTCAATTTGTTATAATTTGGAGGAATACAAATGAAATTACAGCAGATTTATAAATCGGACATAAACAGAAATATTAACGGCGTTATTCAGGTCGATCAGGATGACAATGAAGTAATCAAGCAGGAGCTTTCGGAATATATTATTACCAAAGAGCTTCGCGGTCATTATAATGCATTTTTTAATAATTACGAAAAGTCGTTTGATTACCGGACCAATAAAATCGGTGTCTGGATATCGGGCTTTTTCGGAAGCGGTAAATCGCACTTTCTGAAAATGCTTTCATATCTGCTTTCCAACAAAGTTGTTGACGGAAAGACTGCATTTGAATATTTTAAAGACAAGTTTGACGATCCTATGTTTCTTGCGCAGATCGAGCGTTGCATTTCCGTACCGACCGAAACGATACTTTTCAACGTTGATAAGAAAAGCGGAATAAATAAGGATAAGACCGCAATTTTGAAGGTTTTTGCAAAGGTTTTTTATCAGCATATGGGCTTTGAGGGAAATGATCTCAAGGTGGCTAAGCTTGAGCAGTTTATTACAAATTCGGGTAAAATGGATGAGTTCGCCGCCAAGTTTGAGGAAGTTAACGGCGGAACATGGCTCGACTCAAGGGATTCGTACATATTCTTTGAAGATGACATAGTTGAATGTCTTGTTGATGTTCTCGGAATGAGCGAAACTGCGGCGCACAACTGGTTCAACGGCACAGAAACGGCTGATATCAGTATTGGTCAGCTCGTTACGGAGATAAAAAGCTATATCGACAGCAAGGGCAAGGATAATCGGCTTATTTTTATGGTTGATGAAATAGGACAGTTCATCGGCTCCGACAGTGACTTAATGCTCAACCTTCAAAGCATCGTTGAAGAAATCGGCTCGAAATGCGGCGGCAGAGTATGGGTAATGGTTACAAGCCAGGAGGCAATCGACTCTGTTACAAAAATTGTCGGTGATGATTTTTCAAAAATTCAGGGACGGTTTGATACAAGACTCAGCTTGTCGTCATCGTCTGTTGACGAGGTCATCAAGAAGCGTATTCTTGAGAAGAACGACGCCGCAAAAGAAATGCTCAAGATGAATTATGAAAAGAACAGCGGTGTATTAAAAAATCTCTTCACATTCAATTCACCGTATAAAATGGACTTGAAGGGCTATTCGGGCGAAAACGAATTTGTTGAAACCTATCCGTTTGTTCCTTATCAGTTCAAGCTGATGCAAAATGTATTTTTGCAGGTGCGCAGGCACGGCAATGCAGGAAAGAGCATGTCGGGCGGTGAGCGATCCATGCTTTCGGGCTTCCAGGAGGCGGCGCAAAGCTTAGCGGATAAGGACGAGAACTCGCTTGTATCATTCAATCTTTTCTATGATACGCTGAACACCTTCCTTGAAAGCTCCATAAGAAGGGTAATTGACCGTTGCCGCAGAGCTGCGGAAAATAACGACGGGCTTGAGCTGTACGATGTCGAGGTGCTGAAGCTTCTTTATCTTATCCGCTATGTCGATGAAGAAATCAAAGCGAATATTGATAACATCACAACCTTGATGGTTGACAGAATTGACGCAGACAAAATCAATATGAGGCAGAATATTCGTGAGTCGCTGGATAGGCTTCTGCGTCAGAATTATATTGCAAGAAACGGCGATACATATTCATTTCTGACCGATGACGAGCAGGATATCGCACGTGAAATAAATCAGATAAATATTGAAGGCTCGGCGGTTGTTCGTGAGATTGCAAATGTTGCTTTCGGCAGTATTTTTATGATGAAAAAGTTCCGCCTTAACAACAACGATTTTGCTTTCGATCAGATGGTTGACGACCTTTGCATCGGCGTGCCCGGAAATCCGATAAAGCTTCGTTTGGTGACCGATGTGAACGACAATTATCGCAATTCCGAGCAAAATTGGATAATGAAATCGAATGTCGATAACGAGGCGATCGTTGTTATGTCGGATAAATATCCGTATTATAACGAGATTGAAAGCGCAATGAAGATCCGCAGATTTGCGAAAAGCCGAAACATTTCGCTTCTTCCGGAAACGATTCAGTCGATTATCCGCGGCAGAACTCAGCAGGCGGCGGTGTTCGAGTCGAGGGCAAAGGATTATATTACCAAGGCGATTGAAGAAGCGACATTCTATGTTGACGGCGAAAGGCTCGGTAATCTCGCAGGAAGTGCAAAGGACAAGCTTGAGGAAGCGATGAAATACCTTGTTGAGGGCGTGTACGAAAAGCTTCACCTTGTTCGCAAAAGTGCCGAGTCCGATGCGGATATTCTCGCTATTCTCAATAACGATCAGCTCTCTTTCGGTACGGAGAATTACAATCTCGAAGCCATTGTCGAGGTTGAGCAGTTTATGGATCTTCAGTATTCAAAGCTCAGAACAGTGACAATGGGCGATATTCAGCGCAGATTCCAGGGCGTTCCTTACGGCTGGAAAGAGATTGATATTGCCACACTGGTTGCCGAGCTTGTTGTTGCGCAGAAAATTACGGTCAATTATGCAGGCAACACCGTCCAGCCGAGCGACAGAAGTATGCCGGATTATCTTCGCAGAAAGTCGGAGATAGACAAGACAGTCATCAGACGCAGAATAACTCCGCCTGAGAAGCTGATGAAGCAGGCGAGGGATATTCTCCGTGAATATTTCAATGTGATGGATGTTCCGAGTGATGAGGACAGGCTTATTGAATTCATCATCGACTCGTTCACTAAAGAGGGAGACGATTATTCAAGGCTTCTTTCGGAGAAATACAGAACCGAGCTCTATCCGGACAAGGCTATTGTCGAAAACGGATTGAAGCTTTGTAATGACGTACTTTCGCAGAAAAAAGATAATATCGCTTTGCTGAAAAGGCTTGTTCAAAGGGAGGACGATCTGCTCGACCAGAGCGAGGATATGGTTGACGTCAACTCGTTCTTTAAGAATCAGCAGAGTGTTTTTGACATGGCTAACGGAGTTCTCGGAGCGTTGCAGAGCGAAAAGGATTATTTCCAGGCAAACGACACGATGCAAAAAGAGCTTTCGACCGTGTCCGAAATTTTGAAGCTTGCGAAACCGTATAAAAGAATAAGCGAGCTGCCGGGCTTAATTCAGTCATTGCAGTCGACATACGACGAAATGCTGAATGGCAAAAGAGAAGAGGTCTATGCCGAAATTCAGTCGGCAATGGGCGAAATTCACCAAACGGCAAAGGTTGAGCAGGGCGATATTGTTGAAAGAGCGGATTCGGCTTTTGCACAAAAAAAGCAAGCTGCGGCAAACGCAAAAACGCTCACTCAGCTTGACGCAATGATTATTCAGTTGTCAAATCTCCGTCAGCAGTATCTCAGGGCACTGATGGTTGAAAAAACGCCGCAGAGCAAAACTGTAACGGTCGGCAGAGGCACGCTTTGCTACACGGGCACCTTGAAAAATGAAAATGATATCGACGAATATCTTGCCGAGGTCAAGACCAAGCTCATGGATATTCTCGAAGGTAACGACGCAGTTCATATTATTTAGTGATTAGCGGACAGTGATCAGTGATTGCATTTTAACCAATTACAATGATCACGAAAACGAGAAGCCGACCTTGGGTCGATGTAGGTATCGGCCTCTACGGATTGTTCGTTAATTTCACCAAATCGTAGGGTACGATGCCCACATCGCACCGAGAAAATCTGATGAATATTGCCTAAAGCAGGAGCCTCCCCTTACAATAAGGGAGGCTTGGAGAGTCTTAGTAATTTGTTTGGAAAACAGTAAATTTATATGCTGAATAACTTTAACCACTAACAACCAAAAAAGTGAGGAAGTTTATAATGGATAAAAATGCTATAAAAAAGTTTGCGATACAGTCGAGAGTGGAGCTTATTAAAGCGGTCAGGCAGAAGGCTTTTGAATATAAAATCGAGGAGCAGAGCGACAACGACGATTCGAACGTGACCGCAGGCGGAAGGTTGCTGACCGATGCGGAGCAAAAACAGCGTGCGTCGCTGATTTCTCAGATTCGTCAAAAGGGTTATGAGCAGGTGATGGAGGAGGTTGCCTACACATGGTTCAATCGCTTTATCGCCCTGCGCTATATGGAGGTCAATAATTTTCTGCCGTCGAGAGTGCGAGTTTTCAGCGACGAAAATGACGAATTTAATCCCGAAATTCTGAAAGAAGCGATGACGATCGAGCTTGACGGGATCGACAAAGAAAAGATATATGATTTTATCGAGAAGCAGGATAATGAGAATTTGTATAAGTATCTCATCATCACGCAGTGCAACGCACTCGGCGAATGTCTGCCGGGAATGTTTGAAAAAATCGAGGATTACACGGAGCTTTTGTTTCCGAATAATCTTTTGAAGCCCGGCAACGTGCTTGAAAGAATGGTTAATGATATCCCGACAGAGGATTGGGAGGACGCCGTTCAGATAATCGGCTGGATGTATCAATATTATAATGTCGAGCTTAAGGACGATACATTTGCGAAGCTGAAAAAGAATATCAAAATCAGCAAGGAGAGAATTCCGGCGGCAACGCAGCTTTTCACTCCCGATTGGATAGTTCGCTATATGGTTGAAAACAGCCTTGGCAGAATTTATATTGACAAGCGCAAGAACGAGGGCGTCTATGCGGACGGTCGTGGCTTGGACGAAATGACTTGGCATGAAGCGGAGTCCGAGCGTATTAAAGCGGAAAAAGAGATTGCCGAAAAAATGGGCTGGAAATATTATTTGCCCGAAGCCGAGCAGGAGCCGGAGGTCAGAGAGTAGCTCAATAAAATAAGCGCCGAAGCGTCGGAGAATTATGACATAACAAAAATTAAGGTTCTTGACCCCTGTATGGGATCGGGACATATTCTCGTTTACGCTTTTGATGTGCTTATGCAGATGTACGTCGAGTTCGGCTATTCCGAGAGAGAAGCGGCAAAGAGCATTGTTGAAAACAATCTTTACGGACTTGATATTGATAACCGTGCAGGACAGCTTGCTTATTTTGCCGTAATGATGAAGGCGAGAAAATATAATCGCAGGATTTTGAACGTCGAGACGAAGCCAAATGTTATGGCGATTCAGGAGAGCAATTCTATCAATCCCGACTATCTTTCGCTTTTCGGCGATTTGGAGAGCAAGGCTCGTGAGTTTCTTGAAAACATGAAGGACGCAAAAGATCTCGGAAGCATTATTCGTGTCAAGCTGACTGTTGAAAAACTGACGGAGCTTAAAAATAAGGCGGAAGAAATCGAGAACAGCTTTTATGATAATTTCTTTGATAAGGCAAGGCAGTCGGGAATCGCAACGGAATTTATTCCGCTGATTGAGCAGGCAATAATACTTGCACAAAAATATGAGGTCGTCGTCACCAATCCACCGTATATGGGCGCAAGCGGAATGAACGACAAACTTGTTAAATATGTAAAGAAAAATTCCCCGGACAGTAAGAGTGATTTATTTGCGGTATTCATTGAAAAATGCCATCAAATGACGAGAGAAAACGGATATCAGGCAATGATTACGCAACATGCATGGATGTTTCTTTCAAGCTATGAAAAACTGCGAGAAAAAATGTTGCATATAAATATCGTTAGCATGGCACATTTAGGCGCAAGGGCATTTGATGAAATCGGCGGCGAAGTTGTGCAGACAACAAGCTTTGTGATGAAAAATTGCGACTTTATAAATTATAAAGGAACATATTGCCGCCTTGTTGAGCCAACAAATGAGCCTGGAAAGGAAGAACTGTTTCTGTCCACTGACCACTGTCCACTGTTCACTTGCTCTCAGAGCAACTTCTCGAAAATTCCCGGTTCGCCCGTAGCGTATTGGGTGAGTGAGAAGTTTCTTGAAGCATTTGTTAAAGGAACAATGCTTGGAAATTTAGCTGATTCAAAACAAGGAATAGCAACAGCGGATAATAATAGATTTTTGAGAGAATGGTTTGAAGTCGATATCAACAAAACAAATTTTTCAGCTCAAAGTCATGAAGATGCAAAACAATCTAATAAGAAATGGTTCCCGTATAATAAAGGCGGAGAATTTAGAAAATGGTATGGAAATAATGATTATTTAGTTAATTGGGAAAATGATGGTCTTGAGATTAAAAACTTTTTTGATAATAAAGGAAAACTACGTTCAAGACCTCAAAATTTGAATTATATGTTTAGGCAAAGTGTAAGTTGGTCTTTAGTATCTTCGGGTTCGGCGGCTTTTAGATATAAGTCAAGTGGACATCTATTTGATATTGGCGGAATGAGTTTCTTTAGTAAAAATAATTTATATTATCTTTTAGGACTTGTCAATACAAAGTATTCAATGGAAGTCCTTAAAATAATCGCTCCTACGATAAATTATCAATGCGGCGATATTGCATGTATCCCTGTAATAAAGAGTTCCGAGGTGAACGGACTTGTTGAAACGCTTGTTAAAGAAAATATAGAAATATCAAAAGCTGATTGGGATTCCTATGAAACCTCGTGGGATTTCAAGAAAAATCCGTTGGTGTGATAAGTCCTACGAAAGTGAGGCAATTGTAATTAACGGATAGGAATTTTTTATTGCTTAAAAAAGTAAAATCCAAATATGCCAATAAAATATATAAAGGTAGGTAAGAAAATGAATCTAATTCTTAAATCTCAGAATGGAACACATTCTGCCAATGCTGAGCTGAAAAATGGGAAAATAGTTGTAATGAAGGGTAGCAAAATCAATTTGAAAGATTCATTTGAAAAAATGTCAAGAAATGCATTTTATTATAGGCATAATAAAGAATATGTCAATGAGGAAGGCTACTTATTGGAAAATATTGTTTTTGACAGCGTCACTACAGCAGCTCAATTCGTTACAGGAAGAAGTGTCAACGGAAATATTGCATGGAGGGTTGAAGATAAAATGAGTTTAAAAGATTATTTGAATAAACATGAGTTTGAAATCAAAATCAACAAAATAGACTCCTATTGTGTTTTTTTGCAATTTTCCTCAAGACAAAGATTGAAATTGACTGTAAAAGACATTAAATACTTCTATGACGGTAAAAAAGTTGTAAAGCCCGATGTTCATATTCCTTTTGTTATTTTTAATGAGACGATAATAAGATTAAATAATAATTTTGATAAGTCAAAAGTTAGGACAATAACATTTATTGTTGATGATAAAACTAATGAAAAAAAGTGGGCAATATCAATACCGCTTGATAGTAAAGAAATAAAATACAAATTGATTCTTAATTGGTGAAATTATAACTTATGAAACATCAAGTGAAGTATAGTAGTTTAATAATATGGAGATATGATGAAATTGCTTTAGGTGCAGAAAATGTTTCTTACCTCCCCTGTAGGGTAGCCGAGAGCACCAAGAAAATCTGATGAATATCGCCTTAGGGGAGGCTTGGCAGGTTTCCGCTGAAGCAGTCCATTCTAACAACCAAAAAAGAAAGGATGATAAAATGTCAAAACTGATTTCGGATAAATACAAGGCATGGCAGGCGGAATGTGAGGAAAGATTCTTACAGCTGAAAAAGAACGAGGAAGAGCTGAACAGAATTTTTATCGACATTTACGGCTTGCAGGACGAGCTCACGCCCGATGTTTCCGACAAGGATATCACGGTCCACAGGGTGTATGACACAAAGGACGATGTGCCCGATTCGATGAAGGGCAGCAACTATGTCCGAACAATGCGTGATGAGATCGTCTCGCTTATTTCCTATGCCGTCGGCTGTATGTTCGGCCGTTACTCTCTCGATGTGGACGGACTTGCCTATGCCGGAGGTGAGTGGGACGCCGGCAAGTATAAAACTTATATCCCGGATAGCGATAATATCATACCTATCTGTGATGATGATTACTTTGATGACGATATGACAGACCGCTTTGTAAAATGGGTTGAAACCGTCTATGGAAGTGACACGCTTGAACAAAATCTTCAATTCATTGCCGACGCTCTCGGCGGAAAGGGTTCTGCCCGTGAGACGATACGCAAATATTTTATAAGCGATTTTTATTCCGACCATCTCAAAACATATCAGAAACGCCCGATTTATTGGCTCTTTGACAGCGGCAAAAAGAACGGCTTCAAGGCACTCATTTATATGCATCGCTATCAGCCCGATCTGCTCGCCCGTATGCGAACGGATTACGTCCATGAACAGCAGGAAAGATATCGCACTCAGCTTTCGATTCTTGAGGAAAACGTGCAGTCCGCCGAGCCTTCGGAAAGGGTCAAGCTGAATAAGCAAATTTCAAAGCTCAGAGATCAGGCACTTGAAATTCAAAAATTCGAGGAGAAAATACATCACCTTGCCGATCAGATGATTTCAATTGACCTTGACGACGGCGTAAAGGTGAACTACGCAAAATTTCAGGATGTTTTGCAGAAAATCAAATAAGATTTTTTGCAGAAAATAAATAAAATTTCAAATTAAAGAGCTTGCAATAGTTTTTATTCAGAAGTTTTCCTTTTTAAAGTTGGTGCCAATAAAACACTTTGTAGTTCAAAATTTGGCGTTACATCATATGAAACATCTGAAATTATCCCATTATAACTGTTGTTTTCTAAAATAGCGCTTACACTCTTCTCTTTTGAACTTCCAACGCTCTCTTTTTCAACATCCGGCTCTAAAGTAGCAACAACATCTCCATTTTCATCAAAAATTAACGTACACTTTTTTACTGGAGGATTCAAGGTTTGCATTGTCGTTTGAAATTCAGAACTGGAATAATCAGCCAGCATAGCATACACTTTATTTTTTAATGCACTATCTGTATTCATTCTATATAATACATCTCCAGGAATAAAACACTCAAATCTACTATTTGAAACTCCTACATTTATCCCAAATTTATTATAAATTTCTTTTACTATATTATTAACTTCC
>OIYO01001817.1_pt1 | contig 10365 bp, 14 predicted proteins | sample 1588191 | NCBI WGS metagenome assembly OIYO01 (sample SAMN03283275) | human gut metagenome | biome: human-associated habitat; material: feces | host: Homo sapiens | place: Peru | collected 2012 | reverse complement strand
GTTGAAGGAATTGGTTTTGCTATTCCTATTAATTCAACAAAAACTGTTATAAATGATTTAATAACATATAATAAAGTTAGAAGACCATATATTGGTGTTTCAGGAAGAGATTTAGATGAAAATACTGCAAAACAACATAATCTTGTTCAAGGTGTATATGTAGTTTCTGTTGAAGAATATTCTGCAGCTGAAAAAGCAGGATTAAAACCTGGAGATATTATTGTGAAAATAGATAATCAAGAAATTAAAACTATGAATGAATTAAACACAATAAAAAATAATCATTCAATTGGTGATAAAGTAACATTATCTGTTTATCGAAATGGAGATTATAAAGATATTTCAGTTACTTTAGGTGAATCAAATTAAAAAAAGATAACCTTTCACTATTTGTTCACAATTTGAACAAATTTATAGTGTATTATATATAAAGAGTTAGTAATAACTAACTCCATCAACATCCCCTTTTATTTCAAGAAAGTACAATAAATGTAAAAATGTACTTTCTTATTATTTTTAATTTTAACAAAAACCTCTCTACCTAAAAGTATGGAGGTTTTTACTATTTAAATATTACCATATCAAATTCACTTGTATAGTCATTATTTCCATAAGCATAAATCAAATACAAAATTCCATTAATTCCAAGAAAATATTGTTTGGTATTTTCTAATTTATATATATCTGATGTATAATCTCTTTTATACATTTCATATCCCTGCTCAGAAAATGATTTATTTTGTTCTTGAACATCTTTTAACTTATTTTTCAATATTTCTAAGTTGTATAAATCTTTATTATTTAGATTTATTCTTGAACATGCTTCGTCTAAAATATCTATTGCTTTATCAGGCAAGAAACGATCATGAATATATTTTTCAGACATGATAACTGCTTGACGAATAACATCGTTAGATATTTTGACTTTATGAAAATCTTCATAATATGATTTAATACCTTCCAAAATGTTAATTGTGTCTTGAATAGATGGTGCTTCAACAATAATTGGTTGAAATCTTCTTTCTAAAGCAGCATCTTTTTCAATATATTTTCTATATTCATTTAGTGTTGTTGCACCAATTAATTGTATCTCTCCTCTTGCTAAAAGTGGTTTTAAAATATTGGCTGCGTCAACAGCACCTTCTGCAGAACCAGCACCAACAATAGTATGAATTTCATCTATAAATAAAATAACATCTCCTGCCTTTTTTACTTCATTTAATGATTTTTTTATTCTTTCTTCAAAGTCGCCTCTATATTTAGCACCTGCAACCATACTTGAAATGTCCATACTAACAACTCTTTTATTTTTTAACATTTCTGGAACATCTTCTTGCACAATTTTTTCTGCTAATCCTTCAACTACTGCTGTTTTTCCTACACCTGGTTCTCCAATTAAACATGGATTGTTTTTAGTTCTTCTTGATAAAATTTGAATTACTCTTTCTATTTCATCATTTCTACCAATTACAGGATCAAGTTTTCCTTCTCTTGCTTGTTTAGTTAAGTCTGTTCCAAATTGATTTAAAGTATTTGTTGAATTATAACTTCCGAATCCTTTTTTATCGTTTTGTTTTACATCTCCAGATTGCTCATCTTCATTTATTATCTTTACAATTTCATTATATAATTTTTGTGGATTAACATTTAAATCCATCATAATTCTAACTGCAATGCTATCTCCCTCTAGCATAATTCCTATTAATAAATGTTCTGTTCCAATATATTCTGAACCAAGTTTTCTAGCTTCACGAAAAGCATTTTCAATAACTCTTTTAGTTCTTGGTGTAAAACCTATAGCTGAATTTTTACCATCTACTGGAACGCTACCTATTAATTCTTCAATTTCGGCTTCTATTTTCTCTGGTGAAATGTCTTGATTTTCTAAAACTTTGCTTGCAACACCAGTTCCTTCTTTAGAAAGTCCATATAATAAATGTTCTGTTCCAATATAGTTGTGACCAAATTCATTTGCAATATCACTTGCAATTTCAATTGCTTTTTCTGCTCTATTTGTAAATTTATATGTCATAAAATCCCCTCCTTTATTTTTCATTTATAATTTGTTTTATAACCTCTGCTCTTTTTATATCTCTTTCATAAGTGTTTAATTGTTTGTTAAAATATTTTTGCATATTTCCTGGTTTTGTATATAGTAATAATTTATTTACTTTAAAATCCTCAAGTTCTTTTATAATACCTAAATCTGTACCAAGTTTTACATCTGATAATAATTTTCTGCATTCTTCGGCTGATATTTTTTTAGCATTAGAAATTATTCCAAATGAACGGTATACTCTATCTTCTAATTCTATTGGATTTTTAGTTAAATATTTTCTTGCAAGTCTTTCTTGCTCAATTACTTTTTCTGTAATTGCTTTTACGTTTTTAATAATTTCTTGTTCCGTAATTCCTAAAGATTGATTATTAAAAATTTGATAAATATTCCCTTGGCTACCCGTTCCTTCTCCATAAATTCCTCTTATATTCATTCCAAAATTATTAACAACTTGTAGAACCTTAGAAATGTTTCCTGTTAAAGTAAGTGCTGGTAAATGTACCATTACAGACACTCTTGCACCTGTACCAAGGTTTGTAGGGCATGATGTTAAATATCCATAATTTGGGCTAAATGCATAATTTACAAGTTCACCTAATTTCTCATCTATTTCAATTGCTAAATTCATTAAACTTTGAATATCAAATCCAGCACTAAATACTTGCATACGTATATGATCTTCTTCATTAATCATAAAACATATATTTTCATCTTCATTAATAAGTATTGCTGTGTTTTCCTTTTTTGACATTGCAAAATCTGGACTTATTAAATGTTTTTCTATTAAACCAATTTTTGTAATATCATCAATATCTTTTAAATTTATAAATTTAAGACCATACCCTAAACTAGGCGTAATTTCTTTTATCTTATTAAGAATTTCTGCACTTTCTTCTTTAGAATATTTATTTGGAAATCTAAATTCTTTTAAATTCCTTGCAAGTCTTACTCTAGAACTAATTACAACATCAGATTCTTTACCATTTTGTAAATACCAATTTGCCATAAGTTATCACCTCTCCTATTCTTCTAACTTTTTAATTTCATCTCTTAGTTTTGCAGCATCTTCGTATCTTTCTTCTTTAATTGCCTCTTTTAGTTCTTTTTTCTTTTTGTCAATTTCATTTTCTTCTTTTGGAAGCACTTCTTCTTTTACTGGCTCAGTTTCATTTTCTTTAAGGTATTTTGATTTTCTTCCTATATGTCTTGTAGAGCCATGTAAGTTTTTTACTAAATAATCTATTTTATCAGCAAAAGTATTGTAACAATTATCACATCCAAATTTACCTGTATTAATAAATTCATCGTATGTTAATCCACATTTTTTACACTTTAAGTTACTATTTGTAAATTGAGGTAAAAAGTTTGTATCATTGTATTCATCAAAAATATCACTTAAAAAACTTGAGAAATTAATTGGCATATTAAAATCAATATTATTAATTCCTTTTTCTTTTGCACATTCTTCACAAAGCAACATTTCTTTTTTTACACCATTTATAATTTGGGTATATTTTACATTTGCTTCATGCTCTCCACAATTTTCACATAACATAAAAATCACACTCCTTCAATCTTCTACTAAATTTAACAACATATTTTTCAAAATATTAGCTCTTAATTTATCTTTATATTCATGTGCTACAGATAAAACGTTGTCACTCGTTGCAACCTTTATTAATTTTGCTTCTTTTTCTGAAAGAATATTATAAGATAAAAAATTGCTAAGGAATATATCTACTTCCTGTGATGTAATTTTATCGTCTAGACTAGTTATAATATGCATAAGGTAATTGTTTTTTTCCATATTAATTTTTTTTATTCTAATATGACCGCCTCCACCTCTTTTACTTTCAACATAATACCCTTGTGAAGGTTTAAATCTGGTTGCTATTACATAATTTATTTGAGATGGCACACAATTAAAATATTCCGCTAAATCATTTCTTTGTATTTCTATATATTCATCATCATCATTAAACAATTCTTTTATAAATTCTTCTATTGTATCAGATATCCTCATACATATCATCTCCTTGACTTTGACTTTCTTTGACCTTAGTTTTTATTATACTATCATTTTTATTTTTTTCAAATTCGAAATATAACCATTTAATTTTATATTTTGTTAAACTCATTGTATATTTAACATTTGTATTGTATTATCTCTTTTTTTCTTAATTTTTCTTTGTATTATATATATTAACTATGTTATTTAAATTTTTTACCATTTCTATCTTTTGTTATATTTTCCATATCTTTTGCTCTTTCTTTTTGTTTAGCTAATGGAACCCATGCAAAATATGATGATACAAATTCACCATATTTTGTTATATCATCCATTTGTCCAAATTCATTTTTAAATTTATCAATCTTATCTTTTTTCATTTTATTATGTGTTAATATAATTACTAACACTTCCTCCTTTTTATTTTTAACTTTAGATTCACTTTATATATTAAAATGTATATTTTGAATTTTTTTATATCTTTATTTTTCATTATTATCATATAAATTAAATTTTATACGATTTCCAAATGAATATTTTATAATTAAATTTCAAATATTAATATTAATAAAATATTTTAAATTAAATTTTTTATTTTCTTATATATATTCTAAATTGCTTTAATTTATTTTGTTTTATATATCAAAAAATTTCCAGTTTAAAAAAGCATTATTGGAGCATCATATATAATGTGAAAAGCAATATTTTTTCACATTATATTTTAAAAAAAGTTAAACACGTTCTATAGGAGGTGAAAAACATGGCAAACTCATCAAGTAACAGTAATTATAAAGTAGTTCCAGAAGCTACAGACGCTTTAAATAAATTCAAATATGAAGTAGCTTCAGAAGTTGGTGTTAATTTAAAAGATGGTTACAATGGAGATATATCAGCTAGAGACGCTGGTAGAATCGGTGGTAACATGGTAAGAAAATTAATACAACAAGCTGAATCTCAAATGGCTAACAAATAGTTTTAGTACTAATATATCTTAGTATTTAAATTATTATAAAAAGACAGGAATTTTCTTCTTGGTTTTATGAATCTCTGTTAAAGGGCATACATAAAGGCAGGAATTGAGTTCCTGCCTTTTCTACTTACATAATAATTTATTAATTAATAGCTGTTCCATTTACATATAATTTATAACCATCAAAATCAATATTACTATACTTGGTTATAAAAAACATCGGTGCTGTTTTATAGTAGCTAGATGACTCTAGAACACTTAGTGTAGAATCTGTACAATTAAGAGTCCCTGTTCCTTCACTTGCATCTTCTAACATACTTTGGTAGATCATAATTCCGCAAACATCTGCTTATCCTCTATCTGTTGCAAGTATAACACTTTTGTCTTTTTCTTCTGAAGTATATGAAGATGACAAGGTTTCATTTCCATTTACTTCTACTTCGGATGTATATTCTATATTTGCTGTAGAAACATTTCCCGGAAGTTTCATATTATTATTTTTATATACTTTGTCAACAGTCTGCAATAATAAAATGTAATTTTTATTATTTCTTTATTTATAATCTAGTTTACTTTTACTGCATGTAAAACTACGCGGTAAGTATTATCATTTGCACATGTAGATAATGTTATAATAGAAGAATTTGTATCAACTGGTGTATTATAATTATATACACTTCTTGAAGTTAAAGTATCCAAAAAGGTTTTATATTCCGCATTATTTTTAAAATCATTTGTAAAATAATATGTTTCTGCTTTTATTTTATAATTAGAAAAAACTTTATAGATTTCTGTACCATTAACTGTTTCAAATGTAATATAGTAATTCTCTTCATTTTTATACCATTCTTCTTTTATGGTATCTTTTAAACTTGCGAACATACTTCCATCTCTACGGTTATGTCCAAATATAGAAATATTTTTATCTGTTCCATCAAATTTATTTATATAATTTGCAAATACCCAACCAACTGAATTATAAGATTTATCAAAACTATGAGTTAAATAATAAGCATTATCATTTGATTTTACAACCGGATAATTTATTTTAGTTCCTTTAACATTTAACCATCCAACTGTATCACTATTTTTTTCTATCAAATCTTGAATTTTAACTTCTAAAGCAGATACTTCTTCTTCTCCTATTATAATTTGCTTTGTTGATTGTGCATAATTTGATACAATTTCTTCTAAAATATCCCCATTTTTTTTATTTTCAATATACCAATTATATAATTGATATACGCAAATTATTATAATAATAACTGATACTATTCTAAAAAATAAAATAGCAAAATTCATTCTTTTAGACTTTTTCATATGTTTTGCCATAGAATTATACCTCGCTTTTTTTTAACTTTTATACAATTAGCTGTGCTTTTATAAGCATATTTAATTTTAGCATAAAAAATAATAAAGGACAATAAAATTGCCCTTTATTTTATATGTATAATATTACAAAATTACATATTTTTAAGTAATAAGCTTAACGTAACTTTATTTGCTATCTATTATGCTTCTGGCTCTACTAAACCAAAGTTTTTACCATCTTTTAGTCTGTAAATAACATTAATTTTTCCTGTTTCAACATTAGCGAAAGCTAAAAATTGATTTTTTGGCATATCTTCTAATATTAATTTAGCATCTTCTGGTGTAACTGGTTTTATTTCATAAAAAAGAGTTTTTACAATTTCTCCTTTAACTTCTTTTTCACCTTCAAAATTTGCATTTGATTCTTTTAATCTAATTGATTCTGTCATATTTTGTTTATCTTTTTTAGTTTTCATTTTTCTAATTTGACCTTCAAGAATGTCAATATCTTTATCTATAGAAGCATATAAATCTTTACTTCCTGTAACAGCTCTAAATACATCCGCTGATGCTGTAACATGCATTTCTGCTACTTGGTCTTTTCCCTCAGTTTTTATTGTTGTTTGTACATCAAAATCTTCTCCAAAATATTTTACTAATCTTTCGCATTTTTTTTCAATATAATTTTTAATTGAATCTGTTGCCTTTAGTTCCTTTCCTGTTATTTTTATATTCATAAAAATCTCTCCTTTCATTGTTGTTCTTTTGTTTCAACATCACGTTGCTTAGGTCTATTATATATTGTTTACTTATTTTTTTCAAGGTAATTTTGTAAAATTTACAATTATGCACATTTTGTACACATTTTGCTATTTTTTTTAGTCCTTCCCTTGCATTTTAATAAAATTCATGTTATAATGATTTTCGTTATATTTACTAATTTAAAGGGAGGTGCAAAAAAATGCCAAATATTAAATCAGCTATTAAACGTGTTAGTGTTATCGAAAAGAAAACTTTGAGAAATAACATGATTAAATCAGGATATAAATCAGCTGTTAAAAAATTCGAACAAGCATTAGAATCTGGAAATATTGAAGAAGCTAAAACTCTATTTTCTCAAGCTACAAAGAAGATTGATCAAGCTTGCAGTAAAGGTGTTATAGTTAAAAATACAGCTGCTAGAAAAAAATCTAACTTAGCAAAAAAATTAAATGCAGCTATTGCATAATAAAACGTAAAAAATTGTGCACAGTTTTTTACAAAAAATAAACAATTTAGTTTTTTACTAAGTTGTTTTTTATTATGCGTCTAAATTGCAAATATTACTGGTTAAAATTACATTTGATTTTATTTTATATATTATGTTAATATATATTTATAAATATATAGAAAGCTGTGGTATTATGGAAAAAAATATTAATATATTATTAAAAAGATTTTCAAATATAGATAAAAAGATTTTAAAAATAATGAAAATTGGGCTTAAGTTTTCATTTTACTTTTGTATTTTAGCAACTTTAATTTTATTTACATATAATTTTCTTTATCTTCCTGCATTATTTTATACTGGAATTTCATTACTACAATCTGGGCTATTCTTTATAGTAGCCTTTACAATTTGCGGTTTTGCATTTGATAAAATAATACATGATATTGGTTAATTTTGTATATTATTTGATTTTTATGTTTACTTGTGTTATAATTAATTAATCCATTATTGGATAAATTAATTAAGGAGGCTTTTATATGCCACAGGAAAACATCATAGTGCTCGCAGATCGCAATTCGGAAGTTTCAAGTCAAACACCCACAAATAGCAACTTATTTGTTGCTGAAGTTCTTTCTACCAATGAGGTCCTTACCATTTACAGCAGTGTTTGTGTTACAGGACACATTTATGTTGATTCCTTAATTGTTCATGGAAATCTAATATGTTGCGGATCTATTTCAGCAACACATCTTGAAGTCTTTGGCAAGCTTATTGTATATTCCAATGTCACAATTGATGAAAATCTTTGTGTTGAGGGTGATGTAATTGTAAGTGGACAAATTATAGCTGATAATGTAGCTGTATTTGGCGAGATACATGCAGATTATCTTGATGCAAATAAGATTTATTGTGATGGTAATATTGTGTGTTCCGATGAAGGAACTTCTTTGGTAACAAGAATAGAGCTGGTTGCAAAAGATGTTGTGTGTACTGGCGATATAATATTCGACTATCCTGATTCCGATTGCAATACTCCACCAATTGCATTAAAGATTTGTATGATTAATTCAAATAATATGCGTATAGGAATACATTAATTCCGAGTCTTCTTAAAGGGGCCTTATATAACTATAAGGCCCCTTTTCCATTTATTTTTTTAATTCTTCAATAAACATTTTATTTAACATTCCAGGATTTGCTTTTCCTTTTGTTTCTTTCATCGCTTGTCCAACTAAGAAACCTAAAGCCTTTTCTTTTCCACCTTTATAATCTGCAACAGATTGTGGATTTGCTTGTAAAACTTTCAAAACAACTTCTTTAATTGCTCCCTCATCTGAAATTTGAATCCATCCTTTTTCTTTTATTATAACTTCTGGATCTTGTGGATTTTCAAATAATTCTATTATAACTTTTTTAGCAATTGCAGAACTAATTGTTCCTTTTTCTATAAGTTCGATTGTTTTGGCAAGTTCTTCTGATGAAAATGGTATTTGATCTGGTTCCATTTCTTTTTCATTTATTATTCTTGAAATATCAGATAAAATCCAATTTGCAACTGCTTTTGCATTTTTACATATTTTTTCTGCACCTTCGAATAAATCTGATAAATATTTTGATGCTGTAATTAATTTTGCATCTTTTTCAGATAATCCAAATTTCTCCATATATCTTGTTTTTCTACTTTCTGGAAGCTCTGGAAGATTATCTTTAATATTTTGAATATACTCTTCTGATAGTCTAATTGCAACTAAATCTGGATCTGGGAAGTAACGATAATCTTGTGCATCTTCTTTATCTCTCATTGAAAATGTTCTACCAGATACATCATCCCATCTTAATGTGTTTTGTTCAACTTTTCCACCTTCTTCAATTAAATCTATCTGTCGATTTGCTTCATATTCAATAGCTCTTACTATTGAGCGGAAAGAGTTCATGTTTTTCATTTCTGTACGTGTACCAAATTTTGTTTCTCCTTTTTTACGTACAGAAACGTTAACATCAGCACGAAGTGATCCTTCTTGCATTTTACAATCTGATACCTCTATATACTCTAAAATTGATTTTATTTTTCTTAAATAAATAATAGCCATTAAGAATGATACAATCTGTCCGATTATTGTCGCTATTGCACCACCTTTTACTCCCATATTTAGTATAAATATAAATATTGGGTCTAAAATTATATTTATAATTGCTCCTACTACTAACAAAATCATTGAATATTTTGGTGATCCATCTGCTCTTATTAGTTGCGATAAACTTGAGTAAATCATCATGAATGGTGCACCTAGTATGATTATTTTCCCATAATCAATTGCATACTTATATACATTTGTGGTACACCCAAATAAATATACAAGGTTTGGTAGAAAAACATACGATATAATGCTTATAACTACTGATACTATTAATGATATAGTAACTGCTGAGCCTACTATTTTTCCCCCTTCTTCTTTTTTTCCTTCACCTAATTTTAATGAAAGATTTGCTGCAGCTCCGTTTCCTATTAGCCCTGATATTGCATTAAATATAATAACTAATGGAAATATAACGTTTGTTGCTGCATTTCCTAATGTTCCAACACCCTTACCAATAAATATTTGATCAACAATATTATAGATTGAGTTGATAAGCATACTTATTACACAAGGTATTGAAAATGATAATAATAACTTATTAATATTATCTTTACCTAAATCTAATTTTTTCATAACTACCTCTTTTCTATCTGTATTTAAATTAACAGCATTTCAAATATAACATTTTTTTTAAATTCATGTAAGTTTTTTTTTAAATTTAAAAAAATG
>OIYO01001811.1_pt1 | contig 10400 bp, 12 predicted proteins | sample 1588191 | NCBI WGS metagenome assembly OIYO01 (sample SAMN03283275) | human gut metagenome | biome: human-associated habitat; material: feces | host: Homo sapiens | place: Peru | collected 2012 | reverse complement strand
GAAGGCGTTCATATTGTTACAGTCAACGATTACCTAGCTACTCGAGACAGTGAATGGATGGGTAAGGTTTATAAATACCTAGGCTTAACAGTAGGTCTTATTACTCAGGATATGGACAACGATACAAGAAAAGAAATGTATGGTTGTGACATTACATATGGTACAAACAATCAGCTTGGCTTTGACTATCTTCGTGACAATATGGTTGTTTATAAAGAAGATAAGGTTCAGCGTGGTCATGCATTTGCAATCGTGGATGAAGTTGACTCAATCCTTATTGATGAAGCCAGAACTCCACTTATTATTTCAGGTCAAGGTGACAAGTCAACTGACCTATACACAAGAGCAGATAAGTTTGCTAAGACTCTAAAGAAATATGTATTTACAGAAGTTGATGCTAAGGAAGATAAAGAAGATTTCTATGCTGAAAACAACATTGACTACATTGTTGATGAAAAGGCTAAGACAGCTACACTAACACAAATCGGTGTTAAGAAGGCTGAAGAATTCTTTAACCTAGAAAACCTAACTGATCCTGAAAACCTAACAATTCAGCACCATATTAATCAGGCTATCAAGGCTAACGGTGTTATGAAGAACGAAGTTGACTACATCGTAAAAGACGGTGAAATCATTATCGTTGATGAATTTACAGGTCGTCAGATGATTGGTAGAAGATATAACGAAGGTCTACACCAGGCTATTGAAGCTAAGGAAGGTGTAGAAGTTCAGAATGAAAGCAAGACACTTGCTACAATCACATTCCAGAACTACTTCCGTCTATACAAAAAGCTTTCCGGTATGACAGGTACTGCTCTAACAGAAGAACAGGAATTCCAGGAAATTTACAAACTTGATGTTGTTGAAGTTCCAACAAACAAGCCTTTATTGCGTAAGGATTTACCTGATTTAATCTTCCCAACAGAACAGGGTAAGTTCCATGCAATTATTGAAGATATTATTAAGTGCCACGAAAAAGGACAGCCTGTTCTGGTTGGTACAGTATCAATTGAAAAGTCAGAATTACTATCAAAGATGCTAAAGAAGCGTGGCATTAAGCACAATGTTCTAAATGCTAAGCATCACGAAAAAGAAGCTGAAATCGTTGCTCAGGCAGGTAAACTTGGTGCAGTTACTATTGCTACTAATATGGCAGGCCGTGGTACCGATATTATGCTTGGTGGTAATGCTGAATTTATGGCTAAGACTCAGATGAAGAAGATGAAGTTCTCTGAAGAACTTATTGCTGAGGCTGATGCTTATTCTGAAACAGATGATAAGGATATTCTATTTGCAAGGAATACATTTAAAGAACTTCTTGATGAATATAAGGATGAAATCAGTGAAGAAGCTGAGAAGGTTCGTGAAGCCGGTGGTCTTTACATTATGGGTACAGAAAGACACGAATCTCGCCGTATCGACAATCAGTTAAGAGGTCGTGCAGGTCGTCAGGGTGATCCCGGTACTTCAAGATTCTATCTATCAACAGAAGATGACCTAATGCGTCTATTCGGTGGAGATAGAATGAAGTCAATTATGAGTACACTAAAGGTTTCTGATGATACTCCTATCGAAAACAAGATGCTTACAAATATTATTGAATCTTCACAGGAAAAGGTTGAAGCAAGAAACTTTGGTATTCGTAAGAATGTTCTACAGTATGATGATGTTATGAACAAGCAGAGAGAAATCATTTACGGTCAGAGAGATCAGGTTCTTAATGGCGAAAATGTACATGATGACATTATCAAGATGCTAAAGGATACAATTGAAGAAAATGTTAGCCTATATGTAAATGACCATATTCTTCGTGAATCTTGGAACTTAGCTTCACTAAAGGAAACTTACAAGTGGTTAGTTCCTGATAAGGACTTCCTAGTATTTACAGGTGATGAACTTGATAAGTTAGACAAGAAGGACATTATTGAACTTATCACAAACAAGGCTCTTGACTTGTATAAGGAAAATGAAGAAGTACTTGACGCTGAAACAATGGAAGAAATGGAAAGAGTTTATCTTCTAAAGTCAGTTGATACACATTGGATGGATCACATTGATGCTATGGAACAGTTAAAGCAGTCAATTTACCTGGCATCATACGGTCAGAAAGACCCTGTTGTTGAATACAAACTTGTAGGTTTCGATATGTTTGACGAAATGATTGCTGCAATTCGTGAAGATACAGTTAAACTTTGCCTACTTCAGCCAAAGAGAATTGCAAGAGTAAAGGCTCAGCAGGAAGAAATGGCCAGAATTCGTGAAGAAGAAGAAAAGAAAGCAGCAGAGGCTCATCAGGTTCTACTTGATAAGCAGAGCAAAGCTCCAATGCCAAGTCCAATCAGCCTAGCACTAAAGAGAGAACAGGTAGCAGTACCAACTCAGGCTGGTGTTAGTGAAAATGGTGAAAAGCCAAAGAGAAAGCCAATCGTTAAGAAAAACAAGGTTGGCAGAAATGACCCTTGTCCTTGTGGTTCAGGTAAGAAGTACAAGAAGTGCTGTGGCAGAGATGAATAATTTTTAATTCATTTTCTAATTAAAATCAAATAGCTTTATAGCAAAAAAACACCACTTACCTTTCGGTAGGTGGTGTTTTTGTTACCTATTATTCGTACATAATAGAGTTTGTTTGCAGTTCTTCAAGTCGCTTTTTGTATCTTTTCTTTTGTTTTAAAAGTGAAATAAGTCCCAATATAAAGGTTATAGTAAAGAATATGTAGATACCTGCTATTGTATATAGAACAACTGATTTAGCTAAAATTGCTGTTAAAGTAAGGAGAAGTGTTGCTACAAAAAACAGTATTAACATAGCCCAATATAATTTGCAAAAATGAGAGAATTGCTTTTTCATTATTGTGTAAAAGTTAATTTTAGAGTCAGTATCGTTGATAAAGTCAGCATCAACTTCAGATTTTTTACCGGTTAAGTAAAGTAAATTACCAAAACCGTCCATAGTGTGAGGAATAGACTCATAACCATACTGTGCAACAAAGGCAGAGATTTGAGTAACTTTTTCTTTTTCTACTGCATAAAAAATTGTTGTGTATTCATCAGGTTGAGTTTTGATAAAGGTATATAGACATCCACTTTTTATGTAAACCAGCTTATAGCCTTGCTTGTTCATTTCATTAATGTATTTTAACTCTTTTTCTAAGTCAAAATAAACTTTACATTGTGTGATTTTGTCCTTGTTTTTCATTTTGTCCCTCCAATATATGTTTACCGTTATTAAAAAGTTCTTCAAGTCTTTTTACCTCGTTGTTAACTGCATCTTTACCTAGTGGAGTAATGATATATTCTTTTTTGCTTAGGTCATTACTTTTCTGTTCAACTATAAATCCTTTTTTTGTCAATGTGTTTAATGCACCGTAAAGTGTACCGGCACCTATTGTTAATCTGCCGTTAGTCATTTTCTGAACATTTTGCATAATGCCATATCCATGAAGTGGTGTGTAAAGTGAAAGCAAAATGTAGTAAACTGCTTCAGTTAGTGGTGGATATTTTGAGTTAGGCATAGTATCAATCCTTTCTATGTATTGTTAGCTGATATATCGGCAACTGATATATCATACTGTGAGTATATCATGTGCCGATATAGTTGTCAACATTTTAAATTAATATTGTGGGAAAATAAAAGGTGATGCACAATGTACACCACCAAAAAATTTTTATTTTTATGTAATTATAGTTAATCTGCTTTCTTAACCTTACCACAGAACAGAAAGAAAATTCCCACAACTGCAACTAGGCAAGATGCCATACCGGAATAAGTTGACATATCATTAGGTTCTAGTGAAAATATTTTTAAACCATCAATATTTCCAAGTGCAGTACAAGTGATTGAAAATATCAGTAGCAAAATGCTAAGTGAAAATAGCATTACACCAACTCGGAAAATCCAATTCCACTTTGTTTCTTTTTCTCTTTTTGTGAAAATTTTAAAAAATAGTGTTTTAATTTTCTCCATTGCAATACTCCGTATAGCAGTCTGTCAGTCTGCCAAAATCTTCAAGTGAAAGTTTCTCTGCTCTAATAGACGGTGCAAGATTTGCATTTTCAATAAGACTGTTTGCATCTTGCTTTGAAATGCCTAAGCCTGATGAAAGACTGTTTGAAAGTGTTTTTCTACGCTGAGAAAAACCTGCCTTTACTATCTTTCTAAAGTCCTTTTCATTCTTAACTTCAACATTAGGTTTGTCCGAAATATTCAGCTTAATAACTGCACTGTCAACATTAGGACTAGGCATAAATGAACCTCTTGAAACATTGAACAGAAATTCAGGTGTACTGTAATATGCCACAGCAACTGTTACTGCACCACTTTCTCTTGAACCTACCTTTGCAGTTAGTCTGTCGGCTGCCTCTTTCTGTACCATTACAGTTAGGGACTTTATTGGTAGCTTTTCTTCAAGAAACTTCATAATAATAGGGGAAGTGATGTAGTAAGGCAAGTTAGCACATACCACCACATCAAGGCCGTTGAATTCTTCTTCAATTAGCTTTCTAACATCAATTTCCATAATGTCGCCACTGACTAATTTGAAGTTCTTATGTTCTGCTAAAGTTTCAGCCAATACCTCAGGTAGCCTTTGGTCTAGCTCAACAGAAACAACCTTGTCTGCCCTTAAGCAAAGTTCGTGAGTAAGTACACCAATACCCGGACCTACTTCCAAAACACCGACTCCACTATCTGCTCCACATTCTTCTGCCATTCTGGGGCATACTGATGGGTTAACAAGGAAATTCTGTCCCAGCCCTTTGCTAAAGGTAAAACCATGCCTACCTAAAATTTCTTTAATTGTACCAATGTTTGATAGTTCATTCATATTATAAATTCCTTAATCCCTTTGGATATTTGTTTTTTAGTGTGCCGTTACTTGCTTTGCCAAAGCCTGTAACAATGCCGTTTACTGCAACTGCTGTGTAACCTTTAGTTTCTTTAGGAACAGGAATTTCCTCACCATGCAGAAACTTTTTGATTTCCTCACTGTTAATGTCAAGGTCAACATAGTTTTTGCAATCTTCTGTTTTACTTGCCATAAAAGCACTATGACAAGGTTCAATTCTATTTTTCTTGATTTCACCCAACAAAATACCTGCCCTTAGAACATTCAGTCCTTTTATGTTAGGCATATTGTTTGGCAATAAGTAAATTTTATCCTTAATAACTTCTAGGTTACTGCCAAATGGTCTGTTATTAAAAATACTGTCGTAAAACTCAAGATACTTCTTTTCGTCTTTTGGTTTAGTGTATTTGTATGGTTCTGTGTAGCCGTCATTTGATGATGTTTTTCTAAGTCTGCAACAGAAATGACCCTCACCACCATCATTGATGAAAATTCTCTTTGCATATTTTAGAGTGTTTCTACCGTAAGTTTTGCCACTGTCCTCAATTACAAAGTCAGGATTTTCTTCAATAAACTTTGTGATAACACCTTCATTTTCTCGCTTATTGTATGTGCAAGTTGAATACACCAACACACCGTTTTCTTTTAAACAGGTTTTTGCACTGTTTAAAATTTCTAATTGCCTGACACTACAAGTAACTGTGTGTTCGTAACTCCATTCTTGCTGAGCCTCATTGTCCTTTCGGAACATTCCTTCCCCTGAACAAGGTGCATCAACTAGAATTTTATCGAAAAAGTTTGGTAGCTTTTCTGCAATTACTGTTGGGTGGTTTGAAGTTACAATTGCATTTTTAACACCCATTCTCTCTATATTGGAAAGGAGAATATTTGCTCTGTTTTTTATAATCTCATTACAAACTAAAAGCCCTTTGCCGTTTAACAAAGATGCAATCTGTGTGCTTTTGCCACCCGGTGCTGAGCACATATCAAGTACAAAGTCACCTTCTTCTACACCAAGCATAGGTACTGCCGAAGTGGCTGACGGTTCTTGAATATAGAAAGCACCTGCATGATGAAGTGGATTTTTACCAAGTCCTTTTTCTTCGTTGGGATAGTAGTAACCGTTATCACAGAAAGGTGTTTTCTTTAGTGGAAAGTCCAGAAGTGACAGCAACTTTTCACCGGTACATTTTAGGGTATTTACCCTTAAACCTTTGTATGGCTCTTCATTGTAGCATTTTAAAAATTCATCATAATCATTCGGTATTAAATTTTTTATTTCTTCAAAAAATTTTTCCATATGTATATTTCCTTTATATTTACAGATACTGTTTCTGTAAGGGAGGTGTTCTTATGAACAATAGATACAGACAGAATAACAATCAGAATCAGAACCAGAACAACAACCAGAACCAGAACAATAATCAAAATCAAAATAACAATCAGCAGAATCAGAACCAAAATCAGAACTGCCACAAAAATCAGTCTAACAATCGCAAGAACAATCAGAACATTTAATTTTTAGCAATATGATTTTACATTTTAGCGTGTAGAAAGTTAATTCTACACGCTTATGTGCTGAATTTACATAATTATATTTTACCTTATTTTACGGTGTAAATCAATGTTTATTTAGGTTCAACAAATGGCACATTAAAATATTCTGCAACACTCATTGCAAGTACTCTGGCAATGTTTCCAATGTTATCCCTAATCCATTGTGCATCTTGACGGTTATCATGATAAGCAACTTCAATCAGCACACTAGGGGCTTTTGTCTGTCTAAGTTCTCCTAAAGATGTGGTAGGGATAATTTCTATACTTCTGGGGTAAATGGTTTTGTAGTTTTTTGCTATGATTTCAGCAAACCTTTTACCATTAACCGAAGTAGGGTAGTAGTAAATATCTGCACCTGTATTTTGTCCTTTCACACTTTCAGGAGAGGCATTACTGTGTATTGCTAGGTGTAGGTCATAGTTTCCACTGTTGCTTTGTGCAATAACCTGTCGCACATTATCGGTAGGGCTGTTGCGAACAAAATTAATTCCTGATGCATAAAGGTAAGGTTCCATTGCATCAGCAATAAGGTTCATATAGTATTCTTCATTGCCACCATCAACAAATGGATTGAATTCTTGTGTTGAGGGACTTAAAAATAAAGTAGGCATAAAAACACTCCTTTTCTGTTATCTTTAAAGTTTATGAAAAAAAATTAAAAAAATTACTAAAAAGGTCTTTACAAATGAAAAACTTTGTGCTAATATAATATCAAATCAGTAATGATTATCAATTTTACAGATAGGAGGGTGTTTGTGAGAAGAAACTTTAGTGCTAAGCGTCAAGCTATTTATGATATGCTTATAAATAGAACTGACCATCCATCAGCTACTCAGATTTATGAGGACTTAAAGGAAGATTATCCTGACCTTAGCCTTGGTACTGTTTATCGCAATATCTCACTTTTTAAGGATGAGAAAATGGCAATTTCTGTTTGCTCCTTAAACGGTGAAGAAAGAATAGACGGTAACACTACACCTCATACACATCTGGTATGCACCTATTGTGGTAAGATTACTGACTTATTCACAAACGATATTGGCACAAGAAACAATGTTGTAGGGGATGGCTTTATAATAGAGAAAAGAGCTATCACTTACTATGGCAGATGCAGAGAATGTGACAATCGTTTGAAAAGTAAAAACATAGAAAATTAAAATTTATATTATCTTAGGAGGAAAATTATTATGGCAAAATGGGTTTGTGCAGTATGCGGTTATGTTCACGAAGGTCCTGAACCACCGGAAAAGTGCCCACAGTGTAACGCACCGGCATCAAAGTTTAATGAACTAAAGGAAGGTGCAGGTTTCGCTTGTGAACATCAGGTAGGCATTATTGATGGTGTTTCAGAAGATATTATTGCAGATTTAAGAGCTAACTTTAACGGTGAATGTTCTGAAGTAGGTATGTACCTAGCAATGGCAAGAGTTGCTGATAGAGAGGGCTATCCTGAAATCTCAGCAGCATTTACAAAGTATGCTTTTGAAGAAGCTGAACATGCAGCAAAGTTTGCTGAAATTCTTGGTGAAGTTGTAACAGACTCTACAAAGAAGAATCTACAGTTAAGAGCAGAAGCTGAAGCAGGTGCTTGTGAAGGTAAGCTAGACCTAGCAGTTAGAGCAAAGAAAGCTAACCTAGACGCAATCCACGATACAGTTCACGAAATGGCTAAGGATGAAGCTAGACATGGTGCAGGTTTCCAAGGTCTGCTAAATAGATATTTCGGCTAATTTCTTAATATCAATATTATAAAATTAAGGCTAGTTACTATAACGGTAACTAGCCTTTTGCTTATAAAAAGGGAAATAATGGGTATAATAGAACAAGATTTGCGTTCTACTTATATGTAAATTATTTTTTAGAGTAATTTACCTCTAGACCTGTATAAGAACTATATGTCCAAGTGATTTTATAATCATCATTTTCTTCTGTTTGTCGTCCCATAGATTTAGTAGTATTTACCATATCTGAATATACAGCATCTGAAAATCCTAATTCCTTGTTAGCATACTTTATAGCTTTTAAAGCTTCTTTCTCTGTATCAGGTAACAATACTGCTCTTAAATAGTCACTTTGATCTTCATAAGGGTCAGTATCAATAGAAAAATAGTTATTGCCCGTTCCTATTTGACCGGCAATCTCAAAACATTGATCTTTTACACGTTCAAATTTTGATGGAATTAATGCAATAGAAACGATAATACCAGCTATAACTAACACACCTACGATAGAAACAATAATTTTCAATTTCTTTTTTGACTTCTTCTTTGGTGCATTCTCTGTGGAATTTGTGGGAATAATTATCTCACTTGTTGCATTAGTTGAAGATGTTGTTTCTTCGATCTCATTTTGAGTTACTTTAGTATTTGGTTCTTTTGAATTTTCGTTCATTGTTAAATCTCCGTTTGTAAATATATTTTGATATTGTGTTATGGTTTAAACAAACCATAACTATATCATACATAGTTTTAATTTTTGTCGCCATTTTTTTGTTCCAGAAGATTATTGTTATCCTCTATGATAGATTCAGAAGATTTGTCACTAGTTTCGGCATTATTGCTTTTAACAAAACATAGTGAAAACTTTTTTGCATAAGATAAAAGAACAAGAATACCAGTTATTATAAATGCTATTCCAGCACAATAAGAAATTTTGTCGATAATGTTCGCAGTAAAATTACTCATTCTATTTGCAATAGTAGTTGAGTTTTCAGCAATAACGGTAGAGTTATCAGCTGATATTGCTGTATTATTTGCAGCAGCTTGAGTTGCATCATATTCATATGTATAGAAATCAGCTCCGAAAGATGCATCTGATGTTGTATCACTAACAGATATATTCAAATTATCGTTGTTTAGATTTGGAGCAGTAACATGCTTATCAAACATAACAGTGCATCCAACAATGATGATTGCTATACCGATAATTATACCGATTAAGTTAAATATTTTTTCTCTTTTCATTTTTAGAACCTCTCATTTCAAATTTTTAGTTAGGCTTTTTGGCATCTTTCGGAATATGCCAAGGGCTACCTTTAGCATCTTGTTCAGCACCGTCTATTTTGCCTTCACGACACCAACGACTAACTGTGCTTTGATTTACACCCCATTTTTTGGCAGCTTCTTTTGTACCCATAGAGTCACTCACATAAAAATCCTCCTTTGTTGTTGAAATATACAACTTTTTCTTTAATTATAGGAGTTTTTTATACAATTATCAAGTATAAACATCATTTTGATAATGCAATATCTTTTTGATTAGCTTAGTATTCTATTAACGAGGTGATTAGATGGTTGCTGATAGAATAAAAAAACTTAGAGAACAGAAAAATATGACACAAACTATTCTTGCAAAAAAGTTAGGAATTACTAGGTCTAGTGTAAATGCTTGGGAGATGGGTATTTCTGTTCCGTCAACTCAGTATATTGTTGAATTAGCAAATATTTTTGATGTTTCTACTGACTATTTGTTAGGTGTAAATAATACTGTATCATTAAGTGTTGAAGGCTTAACAGATAAAGATATTGAACTTGTCCATAGCATTATTGTGCATCTAAGAAATAAATAAAATTTGTTATGCATCGTAATCATTTATCACATATTTATATAAATAATTAAGGCTAGTTACTATAACGGTAACTAGCCTTTTTTGCGTGTTGAAAATGTGTATATTTGTTTATGTTTTTATTTGTAGGTTAAGATGATTCAGTTTAACAAATTAGGGTTTGTAGTGATAAATGCAAAGTGTTAAATTTTAGCAAATAAGGCTCCCTTGTGTAAAGGGAGCTGTCGCTCGTAAATTGGAAGAATGACAATTTACTCTTAAAGAGCGACTGAGGGATTGTTATGGTACAAACTATTTCTTATATCAAATTTATTCGATAGATATAATTATAGGTTTTACTGTCCTATCTAAATTTTATATATCTATTACTGCCTACTAGACAATCCCTCTGTCAGCTATCGCTGACATCTCCCTTTACACAAGGGAGACTAGCG
>OIYO01001809.1_pt1 | contig 10415 bp, 7 predicted proteins | sample 1588191 | NCBI WGS metagenome assembly OIYO01 (sample SAMN03283275) | human gut metagenome | biome: human-associated habitat; material: feces | host: Homo sapiens | place: Peru | collected 2012 | reverse complement strand
ATAGTTATATATATTAAAATGTAGTGACGCGCAGTTTGGGAGGAAACTTATTCATGCAGATTAGCCAGATTAACTTTTCTAATTTAGAAATTATAAGTAATTTATTCATATGATAATTCCGACCAGTAAGGAACGGAATTTTAATATATATAACTATAAATTATAAATAGGGATTTTGAGACCTGTCCTCTTAATTCCCTTTTCGTTATAATCCAAATATTAATTTTCCTAAGGCAAATATTCCTTTACTTATTCCATTAATTGCTGGTGTTATTATTATTCCAGCTAATCCTGTTATCCATAATAATACAAATACTATATAAAAAATTTGCTCATTGTTTATAAAAAATTGTTTTGCTTTATATGGTAAAAATGGCATTATTATTTTTGAACCATCTAATGGTGGTAATGGTATTAAATTAAATACCCCAAGTCCAATGTTTATTGAAATTGTACTAGATATTAATAACATTATTATTCCGCCTACTGTTGAAACTAAAAATGTTGCACTTGCAAATTTATATATCGCACAATATATTAATGTAAATATTATTGCTAATATAAAATTCATTAAAGGTCCTGCTGCTGATACAATTGCCTCTCCTTTTTCCATAGATATTTTTCTCGTATAATTTCTAGGGTCTACCTCTACTGGTTTTCCCCATCCAAATCCAGCTACTAGTAACATTAACGTTCCTATTGGGTCTAGATGTGCAAATGGATTTAAGCTAAGTCTTCCTTGATTTTTAGCTGTGTTATCCCCTAATTTATATGCTGCATATCCATGTGCAAATTCATGGAATGTTATTGCTATTAGCACTCCTGGTGCACTTAATAATAACCCCATTAATTGACCTGGGTTTGCTATATATTGGACTACTACAAATAATAGCAATATTCCTGCTATAATATACATTGTTCTTTTGTCAAAATTAAAACCAAACATAAAATTCTCCTTTGTTTTAAATTTCCCCTTTTAATTTTCACTTTTTTATTGGTTCAAAGGTTTCATTGTTGGGAATAACAATACATCTCTTATTGAAGCTGAGTCTGTTAATAACATTACCATTCTATCAATTCCAATTCCAAGTCCACCTGTTGGAGGCATACCATATTCTAAGGCTTGTATAAAATCATCATCCATCATATTAGCTTCTTCGTCTCCTGCTTCTCTTGCTTCAACTTGCTTTTTAAATCTTTCATATTGGTCTATTGGGTCATTTAATTCTGAATAAGCATTTCCATATTCTCTACCACCAATAAATACTTCAAATCTTTCTGTTAATCTTTTATCTGATGGTTTTTTCTTAGTTAATGGTGATACTTCTACTGGATAATCATATATAAATGTTGGTTGTACTAATGTTTCTTCTACAAATTCTTCAAAAAATGTATTAATTATATCTCCTCTTGTTTTCTTTAATTCATCTATCTCTACATTTTTCTCGTTTGCTATTGCTATAGCTTCTTCATCAGTATTTATAGTGTTAAAGTCAACTCCTGTAACTTCTTTGATAGCATCAATCATTGTTATTCTTTTCCATTTTGAACCTAAATCTATTTCTGTTCCTTGATATGTAATTGTTGTTTTTCCTAATACATTGTTTGCTACTGTTCTAAACATATCTTCTGTTAAGTCCATCATGTCATTGTAATCTTCATATGCAGAATACATTTCTATATTTGTGAATTCAGGATTATGTTTTATATCCATTCCTTCGTTTCTGAACATTCTTCCCATTTCATAAACTTTATCAAATCCACCTACTATTAATCTTTTTAGATATAATTCATTTGCAATTCTTAAATACATATCTAAATCTAGTGTATTGTGATGTGTTATAAATGGTCTTGCTGCAGCTCCACCAGCTATTGTATTTAATATTGGTGTATCAACTTCTAAATAACCTTTATTATCCAAATATGCTTTTACTTCTTTTATTATTTTACTTCTTAATATAAATGTTTCTTTAACTTCTGGATTTACTATTAAATCAACATATCTTTGTCTATATCTTAAGTCAACATCTTTTAATCCATGGAATTTTTCTGGTAATGGTCTTAATGATTTTGAAAGTAATGTTACTTCTTTTGCATGTACTGATATTTCTTCAGTTCTTGTTTTAAATACAAAACCAGTAATTCCGATTATATCTCCAATATCAAATGTTTTAAATGCTTTATAGCTTTCTTCTCCTAAATCATTTATACTTACATAGCTTTGAATTTTTTCATCACTATCTTGGATTGTACAGAATGATGCTTTTCCCATTATTCTTTTTGCTATAATTCTTCCAGCTACTGTAACATCTTTTTGTTCAAATTGCTCATAATTAGCTTTTATTTCTCCAGCTGTATTTGTTCTATTAAATTTTGTTATTTCAAAAGGGTCTTTACCTTGTTCTTGTAATTCCTTTAATTTATCTCTTCTTATTTGCATTAGATGATTTATATCTAATTCTTCTACTTGTTCATTATTATTTTGATTTTCGCTCATTTTATTTTCTCCTTTTTATTTTTGATGTTAGAGGTTGGAAGTTAGATGTTGAATGTTTAAAGTTCTAACTTTTTTTACTAACTTCTAACTTCTATTCTCTACTCGTACCATTCTAGTTCCCAGTCAGAAATCTTAACTGTGTCACCTTCACATACTCCTAGTTCTTTCAATTTATCTTCAATTCCCATATTTTTCAAGCATTTTTGGAAATAGTACATAGATTCATTATCCTCTATATTTATTCTTCCCATTAATCTATCAACAGCTCTACCTTTTACATAGAATATTCCGTTTTCTTCATAAGCTTCCCACTCTTGGTCTTTATCTTGAAGTGTATATACTACTCTATCTTCAATTTCAACCAATTCTTCTTTAGGTAAAGTTTTTAGAACTTCTGTTACATGGTCTATTAATTGTTCAACGCCTTCACCTGTTACTGATGATATTTTAAATAATTCTAATTTTTCTTTTTGGGCTAATTCTTCTAATTTTTTTAAATTTGTATCATCTTGCATACTATCTATTTTAGTTGCAACTAGTATCTGTTTTCGTTTTGCCAACTTCTCACTATATTTTGCAAGTTCTTGATTTATTGTGTAATAGTCTTCTACTGGGTCTCTTCCTTCTTGTCCTGAGACATCTATAAAATGTAAAAGTAATCTTGTTCTTTCAACATGTCTTAAAAATTGAATTCCAAGTCCTACTCCTTCACTTGCACCTTCTATAATTCCTGGTATATCAGCTATTACAAATCCATCACCATTTTTTGTTTTTACAACTCCTAGATTAGGATTTATTGTTGTAAAATGATAATTTGCGATTTTAGGTCTTGCATCTGTTACTGTTGATAAAAATGTTGATTTGCCTACATTTGGGAATCCTAAAAGTCCTACATCTGCTAATAGTTTAAGTTCTAATATTAATTCTTTTTCTTCTCCTTTTTCTCCGTCTTCTGAGAATCTAGGAGCTTGTCTTGTTGGTGTTGCAAAGTGTGAGTTTCCTCTTCCTCCTCTTCCACCTTTTAATATTAGTTCTGTTTGGTCTGGGTTAGATAAATCTGCAACGACTTTTCCTGTTTCTGCATCTTTTATAACTGTACCTATTGGAACTTTGATGTATAGGTCCTCTCCGTATTTTCCATTACAGCGAGCACCACTACCATTTTCACCATCTTTTGCTCTAAATTTTTTATTATATCTAAAATCAATTAATGTATTTTTGTCTTTGTCAACTTGAAAATAGATATTTCCTCCATTTCCACCATCTCCACCATCAGGTCCGCCTGCCGCTACATATTTTTCTCTTCTAAATGTTGCAGCTCCGTTTCCGCCATTACCTGACTTTATTATTATTTTTGTATAATCTGTAAACATTAATACCTCCCGTGTTAATTAAGATCTGTCCCATTTGGACAAAATGTCCAAAAAGACCCGTCCCTTTTGAACATTATTGTTCTCTTTCTTGTTCTTGAACTTTTTGTTTATAAAATTTTTGTTGTAGTTGCTGTACACTAGATTGTATTGTTCTTGTTGTATTTGTTATATTTCTATCGGTATTATTATCTCTATCAATCTTTCCAATGTAATTTAAATATCCATTATTATTGTTAAAATCTTCTGATTTTTCTGATAATAATGATAATAAAGTTTTTAAATCATCTGGATTATTTGATTGCACAATCTCTTCTATTTTCCTATCTGTTGCAAAACATACTGGTATTCCTGATGGTATTCCATCTTTTGATAAAAATTCTACATCATGTTTATTTGGAGTTGTATCAACATAACCAGTATAGATATATGTTCCATTTTCATCTTTTCCAACTTTATTCATTTTTCTTAATCTCAAAATATCACCATTAATAACATTTATACCGTCATAATCACTATATCTTTTTCCATCTTTTGCAATATATTCTTTACTTACTTGTTCTAAATATGGATTTCCTATTCTTTCAGCTTTAATTTTATTTTGTTGTTGTACATATTTTTTATGCTCTTCTTGAATTTTATTTACAAATTCTCTTTGTTTTGTATTTTCTCTTTCTTGTTTTTCTCTGTAGCTTGCCATTTGTTTTTCTATTTGTTCTTGTTTTTCTTTTGCCAATTTTGGTGCAATTGTTTCATTTATATATTTTTCAACAAATTTACTTTTATTATTTATTCCTAAATCATATGGATCTTGCGACATTTTTCCAAGATACATACATTCTTTGTTATTATCTGGCATATTTCTTTCATACATATAATATTGACTTATTTTTTGTAATATTACATTATCTATTTGTGTTCCTGCCGGTACCTCAAACGCAATGTTTTTTTGTTGATCATAGAATATAGTTTCTCCATCTTGATAACAAATAACCTTTGCTACCATAAGATTTGTTATTTCTCCATTACTATGCTTTATCTGATTATCAAGTTGAATTGATGTAAATAAAAGTTTTTCTTCATTACCAGGATTTCTAATTTCATATGGTTGTTGTAAATAGTTAATGCTTTTTACATCTTGATTTTGTTGATAGTTTTCACCTGGATTTAATTTTGGGGTTTTTCTTTTTTGTATCATCATTTGCATTTTTTCTTTTATATTTTTTAGTAATCCCATATTTTCTCCTTCGATCTTTTAGATATTATTAAAATAATTCAACATCATTGCATCTTTAACTTTTTTCATAGTTTCTTTTGCAACCGCTCTTGCTTTCTCTGTCCCTTCAATAAGAATTTTATCCACTTCTTCTGGATGAGCCTCATAATAAGCTCTTTTTTCTCTTATAGGTCTTAGTACTTCTATTATATTTGCTGCTAACTGCTTTTTACAAGCAACACATCCACGTTTTCCAGCTTTACATTCTTCACATACTGTTTTTACATCTTCTTTTGATGTAAATAGGTTATGATAGTATGCAACCATACATACATCAGGATTTCCTAAATCATCCTTTTTTATTCTATTTGGGTCTGTAACTGCATTCATTACTTTTTTTGTAATCTCTTCTGGGCTGTCTGATAAATATATTGCATTTCCTAGAGATTTTCCCATTTTTTCGTTTCCGTCTAACCCTTTTATTCTTTTAGCATTTGAAAGTATTGCTTTTGGTTCTTTTAAAACGCCTTCACCATATATACTATTGAATTTTCTTACAATTTCTCTACATTGTTCAATTAATGGTAATTGGTCTTCACCAACTGGTACTAGTTCTCCTTCAAATGTTGTTATGTCTGCTGCTTGACTTACCGGATATCCTAAAAATCCATATGTTACGCTCTCTCCAAACAAATCTTTCTTTTGAGCTATTTCTGTTTTTACTGTTGGATTTCTTTGTAGTCTTGCTATTGTAACTAAATTTGAATAGTATACTGTAAGTTCCGCTGTTTCTGGTATCATTGATTGTATATATATTGTTGTTTTCTTAGGGTCTATTCCAACTGATAAGTAATCTATTGCTACTTCTCTTACATTTTTTCTTACTTTTTCTGGATTATTAAAATTGTCTGTTAATGCTTGTACATCTGCTATTAATATGAATGGTTCATATTCAGGATTTTCTTGCATTTCTAGTCTTGTTTTTAATGAACCAAAATAATGTCCTATATGTAGCCTTCCTGTTGGTCTATCTCCTGTTAATATTCTCTTTTTACTCATATATCGTTTTCTCCCTTCGCTTTATTCCGTTTTGCTTATGGTTTTATATAGTCATTATAAAACTAAAATCAAGCAAAATTATATCACATATTTCCCTAAATATCAAATTCTATATCTTCTTTTTTATATTCTTCTGGCTTTAATCCAGTTCTCGTTTTCATATAACTAATTAATGATAGTGTTACAATACTAAAAATGATTCCTGTTAGTATTAAACTATTTGCTGTATTAGTTATTGACAATATATAAGAACCTAAAAATCCTATTGTCATTCTAAAAAAGTTTCTGCTTATTGCATTTATTGAATATATTTTAGGAAGCATTGTTGGATTTGTAAAGTTGCTTAAATATCTAGTCATTAGGACACCAAACGCTCCCTTATTTGTATTTATTACAATATAAAATATCATTGTTGCTATCATAATGCTGTTAGCTGATAAATTACTATTTCCTATTATTCCTGATAGCCAAATCATTACTGCAGTAGTTATTGCTAATACTGATAATGTTTTATTTTTAAATATTTTATGAATTTTTAATTGATTTTTAGCTCCAATTCCTGAAGCAATATCAACTACTGCTGCTATAATTGCAATCCAAGTTGCAGATATTCCTATCTCTTCTAATAAACTTGTTCTATATGTACCAACTAAGCAAAAAGTTCCCCACATAATTCCTGAATATAATATTAAACTTCTTATTCTATTTGATTTTATAATAAATTTAAATGAATTTTTTAAATCTTTTATTTGTTCACTTATGCCAAGTCCATTATTTTCTATATTTTTATCGTATATTTCCACATCTTGAAATCCTAATGATAATATAGTTGCAAATATTGCTATTATTACTGAGCCTATTATTGGGATATATGGATTAATAGTATATAAAAATCCTGCTAAAACTGATGTAACTGCATTTATATAATAATAATTTCTATTTCCCTTACTTTCAATTTTTGAGAAAATCTCTGATTTTTTATTTCCTTCTGGAATTGACATATTCAATAATGTTGTGTCTGATATATTTTTTATTGAAAAACATAATGCGCTAAAAAACTCTGCTATAATCAATGTTTTTAAATTTGTTGCAAATACCATTATTAGTAAATATATTACATTAAATATATTGGCTAATATTGTGCATCTTCTAATTCCTATTTTTTGTACTATTATATTTGCTGGTATTTGCATAATTACCATAAACATTGCATAAAATGATGATTTTAGTACTACATCTGATGCATTTATGTTTTTTGTTTGTGTTAAAAATAAAAATTCTATTGCATAGTAAAATATTATATCCATTGATATTGCTCTATATATTGAATATAATTTCATATTTTGCTTCCTTTTTTGTGTATCTACATCATTTATCATTTGTATCCTCCCTTTTTTACATATATATTTATATCATAATAATTTTTATTGTTCAAGTTATTTTTATACATTTAATGACATATAATTAAATACATTGTTATATATTATCAAATTTTAATAGGCTTTTTTAGTACAGTGAATTGTAGCAATACATCAAAATTACTTTAAGGAAGGATGATTTATTATATATGAAAAAAATATTATTTAAAGGTGCTGCTTCAGCTGTTCCAACTCCATTTAATGAAAACGGTGTTAACATTGAAGAATTCAAAAAATTTTTAAAATTTCAAATTGATAACCATATTGATGCACTTGTAGTTTGTGGTACAACTGGTGAAAGTTCAACAATGACAAAAGAAGAAAAAATTGAAATTATAAAATGTGCTTTAGAAGTTTCAAATGGAAAAGTTCCTGTAATTGCTGGAACTGGTTCAAATAATACTAAAGAAGCAGTTGAAATGTCTAAAATTGCTGAAAATTTAGGCGTCGATGGAATTTTAGTTGTAACACCTTATTATAATAAAACTACTCAGACTGGTTTAGTTGCTCACTATAAGCTAATTGCTGACAATGTTAATGTTCCCATAATTTTATATAATGTGCCTAGTAGAACTGGTGTAAATATTAATCCCAAAACTTGTTTAGAATTATCAAAAATTGAAAATATTGTAGCTATAAAAGAAGCTAGTGGTAACATTTTCCAAGTTGTAGAAATTGCTCATTTATGTGGTAATAATTTACATATTTATTCTGGAAATGATGACCAAGCAATTCCTATTTGTTCTTTAGGTGGTTTAGGTGTTATCTCTGTTTTGTCTAATATTGAGCCTGAGTACACTCATAATATGGTTTGGAGTTTTCTGAATGAAGAATTTGATATTGCTAAAAAAATGCAATTAGATGCTATTCCATTAATAAATGCTTTGTTTTCTGAAGTTAATCCTATTCCTGTTAAAGCTGTTCTTAATGAAATTGGTTTTGATTTTGGAACTCCTAGATTACCTTTGCTTGAAATGAGTAAAGATAAAAAAAATTATCTTTTTAGTTTATTAGAACAAAATAGGCATGATTAAAATTTAGAAAAGAGGGATTTTAAGTTTGTCCCTTAATCCCTCTTTTATTTCAATTTTTCTTTTATTTTAACTAAAGTATTTAAAGCATCAATTGGTGTTAATTCATTTAAATTGATTTTATCAATTTCATGAGCTATTTCTGCTAATTTATAATTAAACATATCAAATTGACCTTCTACAACTTTTTTGCTTTCTTGTTTTTTGCCTGTTAAGATATTTTTTCTTTCTAATCCTTTTAAAATTTCATCAGCTTTTTGAGTAACAACTTTTGGTACACCTGCTAACCTAGCAACATGTATACCATAACTTTCATCAGTTCCACCCCTTAAAATTTTTCTTAAAAAGATTATATCTTCACCTTTTTCTTTAACTGCAATATTATAGTTTTTAACTCCTTCAAGTTTTTCTTCAAGTTCTGTAAGTTCATGATAATGTGTTGCAAATAATGTTTTAGCTCCGCATTTTTCTTTATCTGCTATGTATTCGGCAACTGCCCAAGCAATTGATAAACCATCATATGTTGATGTTCCTCTTCCTATTTCATCAAGAATAACTAAACTGTTTGATGTTGCTTCTTTAAGTATCGTTGCAACTTCCATCATTTCTACCATAAATGTACTTTGTCCCATACTTAGGTCATCTGATGCTCCAACTCTTGTAAAGATTTTATCTACAACCCCTATATGTGCATCTGTCGCTGGTACAAAACTTCCAACTTGTGCCATTAATGTAATTAGCGCAACTTGTCTCATATATGTTGATTTACCAGCCATGTTAGGTCCTGTTATAATTGATAGTCTATTATCATTTTTATCTAGATATGTATCATTTTCAACAAAACTTCCTGTTCCTAACATTTTTTCAATTACTGGATGTCTTCCACCTTTAATATCTATTACACCTGAATTATCAACTGTTGGCATACAGTAATTCATATCTTCTGCAACTGTTGCAAATGATGTTAAAACATCTAGTGTTGATACTACATTAGCAGTTTTTTGTAGTCTTTTTACATTTTTAGCTATTTCTTCTCTTATTTCTACAAATGCATTATATTCCAGATTTACAACTTTCTCTTCTGCTCCTAAAATTTGATTTTCTAAATTTTTTAAATCTTCTGTTATAAATCTTTCTGCATTTGTTAGAGTTTGTTTTCTTATAAATCTATCTGGTACTTGATTTAAATATGATTTGGTGATTTCAATATAATATCCAAATACTTTATTAAATCCAACTTTTAAGTTTTTAATTCCTGTTTTTTCTCTTTCTTCTGCCTCTAGTTGAATAATCCAATTTTTGCCCTCTGTTGTAGCAGTCTTTAATTTATCTATTTCTTCATCATATCCAAGTTTGATAATTCCACCGTCTTTTACTGTCATTGGTGGGTCTTCTACTATTGATTTATCAACAAGTTCATAGATATCTTGTAATTCGTCTAAGTTTTCATATAAATCTTTAAGCATAGGAGAATTTACATTTGCTAGTACTTTTTTTAAGTCCGGCAATTTTGATAATGAATTTTTAAGTGTTATCATATCTCTTGCATTTGCATTTCCATAAGCCATTTTACCTGCAAGACGTTCAATGTCATATACCTTTTTAAGATTTTCTACAACATCTCCTCTTAAAATAACATCATCTTTTAATTCTTTTACAGACTCTAGTCTTCTATTAATTTCTGTTGTATCTATAAGTGGATCATTAAGCCATCTTCTTAAGGCTCTTCCACCCATTGAAGTTGATGTTTTATCAAGTACCCATAAAAGTGTTCCTTTTTTAGATTTATCTCTCATTTTTTCAGTTATTTCAAGGTTTCTTCTT
>OIYO01001807.1_pt1 | contig 10422 bp, 10 predicted proteins | sample 1588191 | NCBI WGS metagenome assembly OIYO01 (sample SAMN03283275) | human gut metagenome | biome: human-associated habitat; material: feces | host: Homo sapiens | place: Peru | collected 2012 | reverse complement strand
AAATGGATATTTCTGCGGAGGCTTATTCAACGATACAGTCTGCCCTTGAGGCTGCGGATGTGATATATTTTACCGGCGGAAATTCCTTTTTCCTGATGGATCAGCTGCGCAGAACGGGAACGGACGAGCTGCTAAGGAGGGAACTGGCAAACGGAAAGCTGATGATCGGCGAGTCGGCAGGCGCGGTTATCTGCGCCCCAAGCATCCAATATATTGAACAAATGGATGAGAAGCCGGAGGATTATTCACAGCAGGACGATGCAGGGCTTGCTTTGATTGATTTCTATGTTCTTCCGCATTATCTTACGCCGCCCTTTAAGAAGGCTACCGAGCGAATCATGGCAGAGTTTTCGGATTTGAATATCCGCCCCATTAACAACCGTCAGGGAATCATCGTGGAGGATGAAGGCTCAAGGGTCGTTTGCAGGGACTGATTTGAAGCCTCCAAGCTGTCTAACTGATAAAGCTGATAAAGGCTGATAAAACCGCACAGGCGGATATCCCGCCGCGCGCACGGATATCCCGCCGCGCGCACATTGCATATTGCGGATTACCGCGCGATATGCTATAATATTATACCGCTATGGAAAGGAGTGACGCGCATGGCCCGGCAAAAGGGCGTACATCCCGTAGCAAGCAACCGCCGCGCGCGGCACGACTATTTCATAGAGGAAACCTATGAATGCGGCCTCGCCCTGCACGGCACGGAGGTAAAATCCATCCGCCAGGGGCATGTGAACCTGAAGGAGAGCTTCGCCCACGTCAAGGACGGCGAAGTGCTGGTGGAGAGCATGCACATCAGCCCCTATGAGCAGGGCAACATCTTCAATACCGATCCCATGCGGCCCAAAAAGCTGCTGCTGCACAAGGCGGAAATCCGCAAGTTTCTGTCCAAGGTCATGCAAAAGGGCTATTCCATCGTGCCGCTTCAGGTGTACCTGAAAAACGGTCGGGTCAAAGTGGAGATCGCTTTGGCGCGTGGCAAAAAGCTCTACGATAAGCGCGACGATATGGCCAAGAAGGAAGCGCAGCGCGACATCGAGCGCAGCGTCAAAGATCGCATGAGATAATCAAGAAAGAACCTGTGGGTTCGTCCGGCGGACGGAGCTCACGGGTTCTTTTTTGTCGGATTGCTTTTTTGAAAAAATGGGGCAAAAAAATCCCGGCGGGAAAAACTCCTGCCGGGATCGAATGCCAAACGGGAAAAATCAGGCCTTTGTATACTGACGGTCGAAGATCTGCGGCGCGACCTTGATGAGCAGGACGGCGGCCACGATCGTGATGAGGGTCTCAGGCAGCATGTAGCTTGCGTTATAGACCAGGCTGTAGGTCCAAGCGCTCAGGCCCTCGTTCAGGTTGCCCCAGACGAGCACGCCGGACAGGAAGCTGCACATGAAACGCAGGAAACCGGCCATGAACGTGCCGAAGGCCACGCCGACCATCCGGTTCTTGAAGGGGCGGGCGAACAGCTCGGCCGTGCCCAGCGCCATAAAGGCTACCAGATAGTCCAGCAGGACTTCGCCGAGGAAGTACAGGAAGGTCGGGGTCGGGGGCGCCCAGAAGCCCAGCAGCATCTGCAGACAGCCGTTGACCAGACCGGTGAACAGGCCCCACTTGACGCCGTGGCGGAAGGACACCAGCACAAAGGGCAGCATGCTGAGCAGGGTGACGCTGCCGCCGTTGGGCATGGTGAAGATGCGGATGTTGGACAGCACCGTGCCAATGGCGATCATCAGGGCGCATTCGACCAGAATGCGGGTCTTGGAATAAGTTTTCGACATTTTGGATTCGCTCCTCAATATAAATAGTACACAAAAACAAAATGCGTCTGCATTCGACAGCAGACGCATGGGCTTCGTTTGTGAAAATCAGGGACCTTTCGCAAACTACCTACGCCGGCATTGCCCGGATCAGGTTCAAGGGTACTCCGCAGGGTGCGGATCTCAGCCTTTCGGCGCCCCTGTTTTTATGTCCGTCTCTCAGTATAGCCGTCAAATGCCAAAAGTCAAGCCCTGAGGAGCATATTGCGGCCCTGTGGCTCATAGTTTTTAGCAAGGAATCTTGCGGAGGAGGGGACCGGGTATGAAAGTGGAACCGGAGCAGCGCGCGGCGATCTTGGGCGAGTACATTGCGGAGCACAGCGCGACGGTGCGGGCAGCGGCGCGGGCTTTCGGGTGCAGCAAATCGACGGTGCACAAAGATGTTTCGTCGCGGCTGCGAAGGGTGGACCCAAGCCTGTTTGCACGGGTCCAAGCGGTAATGGCGCGGAACAAGGCCGAACGTCATCTGCGGGGCGGGGCTGCGACAAAGCGCAAATACAAAGCCAAATAGCAAAAAAGACGGCGCTCCTTCCTTTATTATTAAAGGAAAGGCGTCGTCTTTCTGCGTTCAGCGGCGGTGGCGGAACTGGTCCAGCGCGGCCTTTTCCAAGCGACTGACCTGCGCTTGACTGATGCCGATCTCCCGCGCGACCTCCATCTGCGTCTCGCCCTTCAGGTAGCGAAGCTCCATGATCCGCTTTTCGCGGGGCGTCAGGCTGGCCACCGTCTCGCGGAACTGAAGCCCGCTGATCCAGCTGTCCTCGCCGTCCGGGTCCCGCACCTGATCGATGACGTACATCGCATCGCCGCCGTCGGTGTAGAGCGGTTCCTCAAGGCTGAGCGGCGCCACGACCGATTCCAGCGCGGCGGTGACCTCCCGGCGGGCCAGACCGGCCTTCTGCGCGATCTCGTCCACGGTCGGCTCCCGCCCGAATTCCTTTTCGAGGGCTTCCCGGGCCTGCATGGCTTTGTAAGCCATGTCCCGCAGCGAGCGGCTGACCCGCAGGGCGTTGTTGTCCCGCAGGAACCGCCGGATCTCCCCGATGATCATCGGAACGCCGTAGGTGGAGAACCGGACGTTCTGGCTGGGGTCGAAGTTATCAATGGCCTTGATGAGTCCGATGCACCCGACCTGAAACAGGTCGTCAAGGTTTTCGCCCCGCTGGGCGAACCGCTGCACGACGCTGAGGACGAGCCGCAGATTCCCTTCGATCATGCTCTCGCGGGCGGCGGCATCTCCTGCGTGCGCCCGGGTCAGAAGCTCGTGCTTTTCCTGCTCAGTGAGGACCGGCAGCTGTGCCGTGTCCATCCCGCAAAGCTCTACTTTGTTGTACATCCGCGCCCCTCCGGTTTCGTTTGAACGTTACCGGAAGTATGGGGCGCAGGGGTGCGGATGATGCGTAGAAAAAACAGGAAAGTTTCAGTCCTCCAGCTTTTTCTTCAGCTCCCGGATGATCCGCTTTTCCAGCCGGGAGATGTAGCTCTGGCTGATGCCGAGGGCGTCGGCGGCTTCTTTTTGGGTGCGCTCCACGCCGTCCACCAGCCCGAAGCGCAGCTCCATGATCTGCCGTTCCCGCGGCGAGAGCAGCTCGACCGAGCGGCGGAGCGTGGCCCGCTCAGCGTTCTGTTCCAGCCGCTGGCTGACCAGATTTTCGTCGCTGCCAAGGATGTCGGAGAGCAACAGCTCGTTGCCGTCGCCGTCCACATTCAGCGGCTCGTCGATGCTGGCTTCCTGCCGGCGGTTGGAACTTTTTCGTAAGTACATCAAAATTTCGTTCCCGATACACCGGCTGGCATAGGTGGCGAGCTTGATGTTCCGCTCCGGTGTGAAGGTGTTGACGGCCTTGATGAGTCCAATGGTCCCAATGGAGATCATGTCCTCCGAGGGGACGCCGCTGCTCTCGTATTTTTTGGCGAGGTAGACCACCAGCCGCAGATTGTGGGTGATAAGCTCATCCCGCGCGGCAGGGTCGCCCGCCATCATCTGGGCGAGAAGAGCCTTTTCCTGTTCGGGCGTCAGCGGGGGCGGCAGACTGGGCGCGCCCGCGATGTAATGGGCCGCGCTGGGGCAGACGAGCCGGAGCCAGAGCCGCCGGAAAAATGAAACGATGTTCATGAAGTGCTCCTTTCGAACTGAGAGGGTTCCAGCCGGGAAACGACCGCTTCCCCGGCCAAGATGTCCCAGCCCTCCGGCGGGGGCGGGAGGTCGCAGAACGCGGCATAGACCGCATGACCGGACAGCTTGGCGGGAACGGCGGGCAGGACACAGTGCCCCGCAATGGTTGAGCAGGGGACGAGCCGCACCCGGGCTTCCGGCGGCGGAAGGGACGCTGTACCGGAAAAATGATCGGTAAGATAGTGCTCCAAGGTGGGCGGGAGCTTCCCGCGCACCGCTGCCAATCGCACCAGAACGACATCCTGCCCGGAAAGCGGCTCCTGCACCGAGATACCCGTGTCGCAAAAGGCGCGCAGAGGAATGGAGGTTTCCCCTAATGTAAGCTCGGCTGAAAAGCAGGGGCGGTTCTGCCGCCCGAAAACGCGCAGGATGCCCTGCACAGCCAGATACACCCCGCCAGCGCAGAGCAGCAGCAGCCCCGGCGAAAGGGGAAGGTAGACGCTGAAATTATTCGTCTGCGCCCCGGGAAGGAGCAGCGCGCCGGTCAGCGCAAGGTGGAGCGCCCAGAACCACGCCAGCAGCCGCAGGAAGCACCGCTTTCCCGGCCACGGATACGCCGCCGCAACGATCCCCGCCCCGGTGGCCAGCTGATACACCAGCGAGAGCGGCCATGGCAGCTCCGGGGCCAATAAAATAAAGGAAGCCGCCGCCCCCATAAACGCCCCCGCAAGGATGCGCGGCCCGTGCGCGTCGATGCCGCACAAAAGCCCGCTGCCCAGCAGAAACAGCGCTGAAGTGACAAAGTTGACCAGAAACAGAACATCGAGGTAGACCACCGTTTTGATATGCGCCGCCCCCTTTCTTTCTAGGGTACACCGCCCCGGCGGGGAAGTTTGTGGAAACCGGGGAGCTGCTCCGACGCGAATTTTTTGGGAGGTTTTTCATAAATTTTCAAAAAAGGCTTGCAAATGAAAGAGAAAAGAGGTATAATCCTACTCGCAGCAGCTTTTACCGCTGTAAAGCTCTGAAATGAAGATGCCTCTTTAGCTCAGTCGGTTAGAGCACCTGACTGTTAATCAGGGTGTCGCCTGTTCGAGTCAGGCAAGAGGCGCCATCAAGCGGCGGGCCGTTGGCTCGCCGCTTTTTTCGTAAGCCCGTGTTGTAACCAAACTGTGACTTTTTTCACAAAATCTTCAAAATTAACGCTTTCTTAAAAAATGTCCTCTTGAAGATGCTGTCATAATGTGGTATACTGCACCTAAGCTTTAGGAAAATCGCTCAAGATTTTTCCAAAGCGTAACTAGATCAAAGGGTAGGCGCTCCCTTCTTTTGATAGCAGCTTGACCTCTGCTTTGCCTTGTTTCTCCGCAGGGCAGGGCAAAGCAGAGGGCTATGCGCTGCTTTAAGGGAAAGCAGAAACCTTTTTGATGCGTCAAAATCTGCAAAAATTCTGGTGTTTTTGAGCCGCGTACAAAGATTTCACTTGTGCAAACGGCCTGAGTGTGCTAGAATATGGAAGGCAGTTTTGAATATTTCATAGAATAAAGAGATCGTTTCCTTGGGTTGTCGGTCTCTTGTAAAGGAAACATCGTATGCGTTATACCTATGTGCGGCAGCACGACACGACCGACTGTGCAGCTGCCAGTCTCGCAATGGTGTGCCTCCATTACAAAAAGGAAATCACCATCACGCGGCTGCGCGATATGATGGGAACCGACATGAAGGGCACGAACCTCATTGGCCTTCAGAAAGCGGCCAATGAGCTGGGGTTCAACACGGCAGCTGTCCGTGTGGACCGTGAAAACTTTTTAAGCGATTTCACACTTCCCTGCATTGCGCAGGTCATCACCGATCAGGGTCTGGCCCACTTTGTGGTCATCTTCAAAAAGACGACCATCAAGGACGATGATGCCCGCCGCAAGCATGTGTTGAAGGAAGAAGAACTCAAGGCGGATAAATCGAAAAAGTACAAGTGCAAGGATTACGTCGTCATCGGCGACCCTGCCAAGGACTTGAAGAAGATCTCCATCGACGAGTTCTATAAAAACTTTACCGGCGTCCTGCTCCTGATGAACCCCACGGCGGAGTTCAAAGGCGGTTCGGCAAAAAAGCCCGGGGCCAGCGTGAATGGCACAGCCAAAGACGCGAACGGTAAAGATGAAAAGAGCGCCAAGGGCAGCATGTTCAAGCGGTATCTGGACCTGCTTCTGCCGCAGAAAAAGCTCTTTGTCTATGCTATCCTCAGTTCGGTGATCCTCACGGCCATCGGAATCGTTTCCACAGTGTTCAACAAAGCGCTGATGGACGAGGTCCTGCCGTATGGATTGAAGAGCTTATTGGTCTCCCTGATCATCGTATTCAGTGTGGTCAACTTGACCAGCACCCTGCTCGGCACGGTGCGCGAATGGATCCTGATCTTCTTATCGATCAAGATCGATATCCCGCTGATGCTTGGATACTTCGAGCATGTTTACAAACTGCCCATGAAGTTCTTTGCAACACGAAAGACCGGTGAGATCACCACCCGCTACTCGGACGCAAGCACCATCAAGTCCGTGTTCACCAACATTGCATTGAGCATTGTGATGGACATCGTGATGGCGGTGGGTGTCGGCATCGTCCTGTTCCGGATGAATTCTTCGCTGTTCTCCATCACACTGTTCAGCACAGTGCTGAGTCTGCTCCTTGTCATCATCTTCAAGCAGCCGTATAAGCGGATCAATGAAGAGACGATGCAGCAGTCGGCTGTTCTGAACAGCCAGATGATCGAGAGTCTGCGCGGCATTGAGACGATCAAGTGCAATGCTTGCGAAGACCGTGAACTGGAAGCTCTTGAGCGTGAATACATCAAGAGCCTGAAGATCAGTCTCCGGTCCAGCAAGATCAGCACGGGACAGTCTCTCGTGTCCGCGGTCATCTCCACGGTCCTGAACATGGTCACGACTTATGTCGGTATCATGCAGGTCCTGAACGGAGAACTGACGCTGGGCGGCTATATGGCGTTCAGCACCCTTTCCAGCTATTTCACCTCCCCGGTGAGCGACCTGATCAGCATGCAGATGTCGATTCAGGAAGCACAGATCTCCATGAAGCGTCTGACCGAAATTATGGACTACGAGTCCGAACAGGCAGACGATGAGGAGCGCACCGAAATGGAGCGGATGGAAGGTGACATCGAGTTCAAAGATGTTACGTTCCGTTACGGCAACCGCACCCCGGCTCTGAACCATATCTCCTTCACCATCCCGCAGGGAAAGAAGGTCGCATTGGTCGGCAGCAGCGGCAGCGGCAAGTCTACCATTACCAAACTCCTGCTCAAATATTATGAGCCGGAGAGCGGTGAGATCGATGTGAATGGTGTCAACCTTGATGAGTACACCAATGCATCCGTCCGCCGTGCGATCTCTTACGTCCCGCAGAATGTCGAGCTGTTCAGCAAGACTCTGTTCGAAAATATCCGGATTTCGCGCCCGGAAGCGACCTTGGATGAAGTCAAGGCCGCAGCGAAAAAGGCAGATGCGCATGAGTTCATCCGCAAGCTGCCCCTGCAGTACAACACCTATCTGGAAGAGGCTGGCAACGGCTTGTCTGGCGGTGAAAAGCAGCGTATCGCGCTGGCGCGTGCATTCCTGAAGGATTCGGACCTCTACATTCTGGACGAATCGACCAGCAGCTTGGACTTTGGCACAGAGAATACCATTTTTGATATGATCTACAACCAGCTGGCTGATAAGTCGATGCTCATTGTGGCCCACCGCCTTTCCACCGTCCGTGATTGTGACCAGATCTTGGTCATGGACCATGGCGAGATCGTGGAGCGCGGTACGCACGATGAATTGCTGGCGAAGCAGGGCAAGTATTACGAGCTTTGGAATCTCCAGCAGGGTATCTTCCGCCGTAAGAAGGAAGCCCCCAAGCCTGTGGCAAATGCCGCAGTCGTTGAGGAAGATGACGACGGCGAGGCCATTACTTATTAAGTTGCAATCGAGTGCGCACTCGATTACATAAAAATGACTTTTGGATGGTTGCGCAGCCAGAAAAAAGTCTCAAATTCGATTCAATCATTTGAAGGGAGTAATTCATTATGATGATGCCTGCAAACTACTCTGTTATCGCAGAGAACGAGATGACCTATGTTGTTGGTGGTGGCGTGATCGAGGCTATCGGCGCTGTTACCGCTCCGATCTGGACCCTGGACAACGTCAAGACCTTCAACACCAACATTGTTACCCTGGTGGGCAACTGGAAGCTGGACAACATTGTCAACAATGTTATCGGCTACACCTTCAGCGGCAATGCTTCCTGGAAGGGCATCGGCTCTGCTGTGAAGAGCCTGTTCGTTGCTGAGAACAAGCACATCGGCGACTCCGTTGCTACCACTCTGGGCACCATTGCTGCTCTGTACAACCTGGGCAACGCTACCGTCGCTAACAACGCTGGCAGCGCAAAGATCACCTACGGTAAGAAGGCCAAGGAGTATGACTACACCGTTAAGGTTGTCAACGTCCAGGGCTAATTTAGACTAAAATCTAAATAGTTAGAGTGTTTCATTCGCACCGCCCTACTTTGTAGGCGGGGCAGATGATAATGCCTCGTAATGGTGTGCCAGGAGGCGTAAGCCTTCTGGCACACCTTATTTTTTATCATGTCACTTATTACCACAGCCGGTTGGCTGTGCGCTGGTAATAGGTGATAGTGTGTGGGAACATCGTTTTATAGCGGAATCATAACTGCGTAAACCTCTCAGTCTGCTTCGCAGACAGCTCCCCTAGTAGGGGAGCCACTGGCGAAACCAAAACGTTTTTGCTTATGCCGATCACAAATCTTCCCTACGATTCGCGCTTGAATGAGCGTGCACGGGAACTGCGGCGTGAAATGACACCACAAGAAAGAAAATTGTGGTATTCTTTTCTGAAAAGCTATCCCGTAAAAATCTATAAGCAGAGAGTGATAGAGTTCTTTATTGTGGACTTTTACTGCGCAAGCGCAAAATTAGTGATTGAACTGGATGGTTCACAGCACTATACTGAGCAGGGAAAGGCCTATGATGAAGAACGCAGTTCCGTAATAGAGCAATACGGAATTGAGGTACTGCGGTTTTCGAACCGGGAGGTCGATCGAGAATTCACAGCGGTCTGTGAGCGCATTGATGAAAGAATTCGATGTCGTTGTGCGGAGCTGTAAAGAGAGCGGTTGCTGAAGGGTTTCTTTGGAGTGTCCCGTTATGCCAAGGCCTCTCCTACTAGGAGAGGTGTCGCGTAAGCGACGGAGAGGTTTGGAAAGCAGCGACTCTCGGGCAGAGAAAACCGGTTCCCATAGACTATGACCTATTACAAAATCTAATGAAACAGGTGGACAAAACAATGAGAGAGATTCAAGTTGCAGAACACAAGACCCTGAAGCTGACCAATGTGCTGGCCCGCAAGGTGGAGGGCAATGATTTTGCAAATCTGCCGGTCATCCTGACCCAGATGCAGAACTTTATCCGCAGCCACAACGCGATGCCCGTTGGCCCTATCATCCAGTGCGTGAAGATGAAGGCTGGCCCGACCCCCGATGCAGAGATCTACTTTATGCAGCAGGTCAACCAGCTCATTCCCCGTCTGGACCCCGGCTATGAGATGGACGCGGTGCTTCGTGTGCGCAACTGCCTGTATGCCCACTACACCGGCCCCATGAGCCACAGCAACCTCGCCAGCCAGAAGCTGGACATTTATGCGTTCGAGCATGAGCTGGAGCTGACCGGCAATGTTTACAGCATCTATGTCAATCAGGATGAGGATGACGGTGTCCTCGATGTCTTTATGGAGACGAAGTAATTATGACAACGACCATCCAAAACCTTTCCGATCTGCAGGATCGCCGCATCATGATGGAAAAGCGTGTGCCGCGATACGCGGCACAGAAAAGGTCATCATCGATGCACAGTCTGCGATGGAACTGCATAAAAGAGACAGGGCAGACGCCCTGTCTCTTTGCATATATCACAGTGTCCGGACGCCGTCCATGATAATGGCACCGGCCAGGGCGGCCATCTCTTCCGGCGTCTCCTTTGCACCGCCGGAGAGCCACTCCAGCGTCAGCGTCAGATTGCCGGAGACAATGAAGGAACAGAAATAGTCCAGACGGTCGCTGCTCCCGGAATAGAACCGGGCCAGGAAGTCACGCAGGAAATAACTGCGTAGGATGCCGCAGATACGCTCGGTATACGCCCGATCGCCGTTGGGCCCCAGCAGCACCAAACACAAATCGGCGTTGTCCTGGGCGAAGCGATACAGCTCCGTCAGGTAGGGAAACGCATCGACTTCGCTGGTAGAGTAGGCGTATTTCTTACAGACCAGGATCAAACGCTCGGCCATCTCGTCCTCCAGCCGCTGCAGAAGATCGCTGACGTCCTTATAGTGGATATAGAAGGTACCGCGGTTGATGTCGGCACGCTCAGCCAACTCGCGGACGGAGATGGATTTGGAGGGCTTCTCAGACATG
>OIYO01001803.1_pt1 | contig 10472 bp, 4 predicted proteins | sample 1588191 | NCBI WGS metagenome assembly OIYO01 (sample SAMN03283275) | human gut metagenome | biome: human-associated habitat; material: feces | host: Homo sapiens | place: Peru | collected 2012 | reverse complement strand
AGACTACATTGAAGCTCCGATGACTGCCACTACTTTTTCAGATAGAGGGTCTAAAACCCCTAGCCGAGAGAAAGTGACTGCGGAGCTTATTTATTATTGGATGATTAAATGTCAGATACCTATTGAGTTTCAGAAATGGCATCTCAATAAGTTAATAACATTAATACGGGTTTGTGAAGTAAAAGATTCACCACCTAAGAAGCATAGTCAACGAGAATTGCTTAATCATCATGCTGCTGTAAATGCGGCAAGACGAAAAGCACACACGAAAGGGTGATTATTATGGAAATTTATGGAATTGACGTATCCCATTATCAGGGAAATATTGATTGGGAAACTGTAGCTAAGACAGGAATTGATTTTGCATTTATTAAAGCTGGTGGTTCAGAAGATGGAATCTATACAGAATCAATGTTTGAAAAGAATTACGCCGGAGCTAAGGCTGCCGGATTAAATGTAGGAGCCTATTATTTCCCAGGTTCTAAGTTTACGTCAGAAGAAGCCGGCGTTGCTGACGCGGAAAGATTCTTGAAAATTATTGAGGGTAAGACATTTGAAATGCCAGTTGCCATCGATTTGGAAGGTACTAAACCTGAAGATAAAGACGGAGCTACCATAGCTACCATAGCATTTTGCAAGGTTATTGAAGCTGCTGGCTATTATGTAATGATTTATGGTGGCGACATATTCAGCTTCAACGACCGTTTAAATCTTGGTGAATTAGACGAGTTCGATAAGTGGGTTGCTAGATATGGCTCAGAACCACAGTATGTAAAGGAATATGGTATTTGGCAGTATTCATCAACTGATTATATCGATGGCATTACAGAAAATACAGTTGATAAGGATGTGGCGTATAAAAACTATCCAGAGATTATCAAGAATGCGGGACTTAATGGTTTTTCATCAGAAGCTGTAGATGAACCAGAAGATGAGTCTGATGCAATTGAACCTGATGTTACACCAGCAGATACTAAAACATATCTTGTTATGGTTGGTGACACATTATCTGGAATTGCTGCAAGATTCGGTATAACTGTAGATAGTTTGGTTGCGCTTAACAATATAGAAAATCCGGATTTAATTTATCCTGGACAGGAACTTACTATCGTGTCCGATTCATCATCGGATGACGAAAACAACGAGATTGTATATCAGGTTAGACCTGGTGACACATTATCTGAAATCGCAGCAAGATACAATACAACAGTTGGTAGATTAGCAGAGGTTAACGGTATCGATAACCCAGATTTAATTTACCCTAATACTATATTAACAATTAAATAATAAAGGTATAACTATGATTAGCTTCAGACAAAAGGGCGACTTTTCGAAGTTAAATAAATACTTTGAAAGAGTCAGAGAGGCTGCTCGAATCGGCGTATTAGACAGGTATGGTCGAGAGGGAGTGGCAGCCCTTGCGTCTGCTACACCTGTAGACACAGGAGTAACCGCCAATTCGTGGTATTACGAGATAAAACGTCAAAATGGAAGCGTTTCAATCGAGTTCAAAAATTCGAATGTAAACAAAGGCGTTCCTATAGCAATAATTTTGCAATATGGACATGCTACCGGAAACGGAGGCTGGGTTCAGGGTCGAGATTATATCAATCCTGCTATCCAGCCTATTTTTGACAAAATCGCAGATAGCGCTTGGAGGGAGGTTACTAGAGCATGAGTAGCAAAGAAGTTGACGAGCGTGTCGTCGAAATGCGATTTGACAATGCCCAGTTTGAGAAAAATGTTCAGACGAGTATGTCAACATTGGATAAGTTGAAAGCCAAACTTAATTTCAGTGGCATGTCAAAAGGACTTGAAGATGTTGGAGCAGCTACTAAGAAACTCGAATTCTCAGGTGTTGCTTCAGGTATAGAAACTATTCAGGCTAAGTTTTCAGCGTTAGAAGTAATAGGTGTTACTGCATTAGCTAATATAACTAATTCAGTGGTTAATGCTGGAAAGAGAATTGCCTCAGCGATAACGATTGACCCAGTACGAGATGGTTTCAATGAATACGAAACTCAGATGAATGCTGTACAGACCATTCTGGCAAATACTCAGAAAGAGGGAACTAATGTAAAACAGGTTAATGCAGCGCTTGACCAGTTAAACACTTATGCTGATAAGACCATATACAATTTTACGGAGATGACCCGCAATATTGGTACTTTCACAGCAGCAGGTGTTAAGTTGGATACTTCTGTGTCGGCTATTCAGGGTATAGCCAATCTGGCTGCTGTATCAGGTTCAACGTCGCAACAAGCATCTACTGCTATGTATCAGCTTTCACAGGCTTTGGCAGCTGGTACTGTTAAACTTATGGACTGGAATTCAGTTGTTAATGCTGGTATGGGTGGTCAGGTATTTCAGGATGCATTAATAAGAACTTCAGAAAAACTGGGAACCGGTGCACAAGCATATATAGACGCTGCTGGTTCATTTAGAGAATCACTGTCAAAAGGTTGGTTGACAACTGACGTTTTAACCGAAACTTTGGATATGTTCTCTACAGCCGCTGATACTGAAGAAGAATATGCAGCTGCTATTCAGAAGTTTGTTGATGAGGGATATTCCGAAGAACAGGCTGTAGATATGGCTAATATGGCTAAAACTGCTGGCGAAGCAGCAACAAAGGTTAAGACATTCACCCAGCTTATAGACACCCTCAAAGAGGCACTTGGTTCCGGATGGACAACGACATGGCGATTAATAATTGGCGACTTCGAAGAGGCTAAGGAACTTTGGACAAAAGTTTCGGATGTTCTTAGTAAGTTAATTAACAACGCCTCAGAGGCAAGAAATAAATTAGTAGAAGGAGTTATGTCTTTTAATCCTTTCACTAATTTGCTTAATAAATTAGAGGACTCAAATCTTCTGAAAGCCGCTGATAAGATAGATAATTTGGCACACAGTCTCGAATATTATCAGGAAGTAGTAACTGATGTATGGCGAGGCGATTATAAGAATTCTGATACAGGGCGATATGAATTGCTTGACGAGGCTGGATACACTCATCAGGTTGTACAGGATTTGGTAAACAAAGGATATCTATATGAACTTACAGTAGAAGATGTACAGGAAGCAGAAGCCAAGTTTGCTGATTCTATAGGCGAGTCGACTGAACAGATTCAAAATGAAACTAAACAGCTGGCAAAGCTTTCAGACGAACAGTTGAAAGAAGTTGGTTTGACTGATGATGAAATTTCTATGTATAGAGATTTGGAAAAACAGTCTGAGAAAACTGGCAAATCTATAGAAGAACTCATTAATGACATGAGTGCAAAGGATGGTAGAACTTTATTATGGGATGGACTTGGTAATATTGGAGAAACTCTCATAACTACATTTACGGCTATAAAGAATGCGTTTTCTGAGATATTTCCAGCACCATCCGTTGCTAAAATCTACGGTGTTATTGATGGTTTTAATTCTCTTACTGAAAAGATGAAAGAATTCAGTAGTAGTCATGCGTATGATGTAGAGCAGACTTTCAAAGGATTATTTGCAGTAATTGATATTGTGCGAATGGTTTTAAGTTCTGGTCTTACAGTTGCATTTAAAGCGTTGAAAGGAATCCTTAGTGCTTTTGATATAGATGTTATTGAATTTACGGGTTACATAGGTGAAGCTCTTGTTAATCTTCGTGATTGGTTGAAAAATAATGATTACATTGAGGAATCTTTCAAGAAAGTAGGAGAAGGATTAAAAGTTGTAATCAAAGCTGTTAAGAAACTTTTAGACTATCTTGGCGAGTCGCCTAAGATTCAGAAATTTATTGACACAATTAAGAATATAGACCTTTCAGAAGCTGGGGGATTTATTATAGATGGGTTAAAGAAAGGCTTGTCTATAGGTTTGTCTATTATTCCAGATACAATGAAAGAAATAGCTGATAAATTGTTAGCTAAATTTAGAGAAGTTCTTGGTATTCATTCGCCTTCGAAAGAAACTGAAGCTGATGGTGAATATTTGGTAGAGGGTCTGATTAATGGTATCAAAAACTCTTCATCGAAAGTTTGGGATACTATAAAGACATTTGGTTCAGATATATTGGAGAAATTCAAAGAATTAAAACTTGGCGATGGAATTAGTAAGATTGTTTCTGCTGGTGCTGGCGTTGGTATGCTGGTAATCGCTAAGAAATTATCTGAAGCCGCCGACAGACTTACATCACCTTTAGCTGTAATGGAGTCAATTTCTGATGCAATAGAAGATGTTGGCAAGGCTATGAAGAAAAATCTTAAAGCCTCTGCGTTGGAAAAGAAAACAAAAGCAATACAGAATGTTGCACTGGCGGCATTAATGTTAGCCGGAGCAGTGTTCATCTTTTCTAAAGTTGATCCAGATAGATTGTGGCAATCTGTTGGCGCAATTAGTGTTTTAACAATAGCACTTGCCGCCATAGCTACAGTCATGGATAGATTTTCAAAATCAGCTGTCGAATTTGACGGTGAAAGTAAGAGTTTCAAACTTGATGGCTTGAAGACAACGTTACTTAATCTTGGAATAGCATTATTATTAATGGCCGCGACTGTGAAAATCCTTGGTTCCATGGATGCCGATAAATATGTTCAAGGTATGTGTGGGATAACAGCTCTTGTCGGTGAAATGATTCTTGTGATGGTTGCTATGGGAACGGTTGTAAAAGCTGACCAAGGCAAGGCATTAAAACAAGCTAACAAAATATTTAAGCAGATGGCAATTACAATGTTGTTAATGGTTGCTTCCGTGTCAATATTAGGTTCCATGAACACCGATAAATATTTTCAAGGTATGTGCGGAATAGTTGCTATAGCTGGAATTTACACGCTTTTAATAGTTGCACTTATGAAAGTGACAAAAATAGGCAAAAAACAGCAGATTGCTAAACTAAGCGGATTATTGATAGCAATATCAGCAGCAATGCTATTAATGTGCGTGGTTGCTAAGATTGTCGGAAATATGAGTGCTAAAGAGATGATTTCAGGTATCGCTTTTATGGTGATATTTACAGTATTCATAAATTACTTAGTTAAAGCCACACTCATATGTAAAGAACAGCAAATAGCTAAACTAAGCGGATTGTTGATAGCCGTATCATTATGCATGGCAATAATGGCTGGTGTTTGTCTGGTTCTTGGATTACTAAGACCTGAAAAACTTGCACAGGGTGTAGCTGCAATTGTGGTATTTGGCGTTGTTATTGGCGCTTTAATAAAAGTTGTAGCAAGTGCAAAGAAAATAGACAAGAATGCTGGTGGAGCAATATTAGCGATAGCAGTAACCATTGCTGTAATGGCAGCCGCGGTAACTGTTTTATCGTTGCTCAAACCTGAAAAGATAGCTGGTGCTACAGTTTGTCTTGGCATCCTTTTAGGATTGTTTGCACTCGTTGAGCGAAATGCTTCTTATATAAAGAAAGCAACTGGTTCACTTATAGTAATGACTGTAATAATTGGGTTACTTGGCGGTTTGCTTATTGGAATATCATTTATACCGACAGAAAGAGCATTAGTTGCGGCAGGAGCCATATCGTTAGTGCTTTTAAGTTTATCAGGTGCCATGTATCTCATAGGCAAAGCTGGAAATATATCAATTAAGGCTGTAGCCGCATTAGCGATGATGGCTGTGGTGGTTCTATCTTTAGCAGCTCTTATTCAGGTACTAACTTCATTTAATGTAGATGCTAGTCTGATGGGCAGTTTGTTATTACTCGCTGGGTGCTTGATATCTATAGGTGCTGCTGTAATGGTTATGAATAATTGTGTTGCAGGTGCTGCTGCATTGGTAGTAGTTGCCTTAGCCTTATCAGTATTCTTACCAGTGTTGCAGCAGTTAGGTTCGATGTCATTAGGCGAGATTGGTGTGGCATTATTAGCATTGGCTGGTTCATTAGCAGTTCTTGGATTGGCTGGTTTATTGCTTAGCCCAGTTGTCGCACCAATGATTGGTATAGCAGGAGCTATTGCATTATTAGGTGTAGGATGTTTAGGAGCTGGTGCTGGATTACAAATGTTTGCCCAAGGTCTTACTACGCTTGTTATGTTAGGACCAGCAGCTATACAAGCATTTACCGCAACGATACAAGCATTCATAACATTAATACCTACAATAATTACTACAATTGTTACATCGCTTGTTGCTACATTTACAACATGTATTCCAATGATCGTAGAGGGCGCGTTGTTGCTTATTACATCGCTATTGACATCAATAGCAGAGCATCTGCCAGAGATATTAGCTGCTGGAATATCCATAATTATGACACTGTTAACGGGTATCAGGGATAATATAGGTCAGATAACAGAAGTTGTAATTGATATAATCATTAATTTTGCAGAAGCAATCGCTAACAAATTGCCAGACATAATTCAGTGTGGCGTTGATGTATTCTTTGCATTTCTTGATGGATTTTCAGACGCCATCGCGAATAACGGCGAACGATTAAGAGAATCACTTAAGAAACTGGCTGATTCCATTATTACAGGAATAAAAGGATTCTTAGGTATTCATTCACCATCTACTGAATTTGAAGAAATCGGCGAATATTCAATAGCTGGTCTTATTAAAGGATTCGGGAATAAGGTTGGAGACGCGGTTGAAGCGGTTGGAAAGTTAGCATCCAAACTCGTTGGTAAAGTCAAAGATAAGTTTTCTGACATGAAAGAAAAAGGACAACAGCTTTGTCAAAAAATCAAAGATGGTTTTGAAGAAAAAGCACCTAAGATTGTGTCATGTGTCGGCGATACTATGAAGAAGGCTGGTAAGAAAATACAGGAAGCTAAAAATGATTTTAAAAAATGGGGCGGAGATGCAATGGAAGGTCTTAGGAACGGAATGGAGTCTGCTAAAGATAAAATCAAATCTACAGTTGGCGGTATAGCAACCGATATAGGTGCAAAATTCAAAGATGTTCTTGGTATTCATTCACCGTCCAGAGTATTTAAACAATACGGTAAATACATCGATTTAGGACTTGTAAATGGTATAAAAACTTTCTCATCTAAAGTATATGATACTGCCAAATCTGTTGGTTCAGATACAATAGACGGAATGAGTTCGGCCATATCAAAGATATCAGACCTTATAAATGGCGATATGGATATGCAGCCAACTATAAGACCTGTCGTGGATTTGTCGGATGTTCAGACAGGTGTTGGAGCAATAGCAGCTATGATGCCTACAGGAGGTACTATAGATATTTCTGGAGGCTTTAATACTGTTGCTACAATGATGAATCGCAATCGTCAAAATGGAAATAATGATGAAGTTATTTCAGCCATTAACAAACTTGATAAGAGTTTAAATGGTCTTTCTAAACCAACATACAATGTTGGCGGAATAACATATGATGATGGAAGTGCAGTATCTGATGCTGTACAGGAATTAATAAGAGCAGCTAGAATAGATAGGAGGTCATGATATGGCTAGTGTATCAGGTTTGACTATAAAACGACAGACTGGCAGTAGCACATATTATGCTACATGGGATTTTGACAGTTCCATATCACAGTCTACTGGTGGTGGAGTCAACGAAGGTGACTGGGTCACGATTAACGACGGAGCAACTTGGTATAATGGAGTAGAAATAGCGGATTGGTGTTTTGGTGAAACATGGAAAGTTATTCAGGTATCTGGTGACAGAGCTGTTCTTGGCGAAAACCAGAGCGGTGGACATGATGTACAAAGCCCTATCAATATCAGTGATTTAAGTGGCGGTAGTGGCGGTTCAACCGAAAGTGTCACGAATACTTTGGACAAGTATGAAGTTCAATGGTATTACGACACGGGAGATGATTTGTGGTTTGAAGGTTCGTCTGATTTGCCAACATCTACTCATTCGGTATACTCGTCACCACCAAGTAATGCATTGCGAATAAAGGTCAAAGTTACACCAGTATCGAAGACTTATACTGTCAACGATAATGAGACTTCCTATTGGACCGGAGAGGCTAGTGAGGATGAATTCTCATTAGCCGGAGACCCTCCGCAAACGCCAAAGACACCAACAACTGAAATTGACAAATTAAAGTTGACGGCGTCCATAGAGAATATATCAGACCCAAGAACAGACCAGATAGAATTCGAAGTATACAACGATTTAGTCAAAGTTAACAGTACGATTGTTGATGTAAAGTTATGTATGGCTTCTATGTCTACAAATGTCATAGCTGGCGGAAAATACCGTGTCAGATGTAGAGGCATAAATCTTTACTATTCATCAAAGATATATGGTGAGTATTCGGAATTCACAAGTGAGCTGTTGACAATACCAGCCCCAGTCACAAATGTTGTAGCTTCAGCAGATAGTAAAACATCTGTTGTATTGGATTTCGATAAATCATCAACTGCGACCGGTTATAAAATTGAGTACACAACAAATCGTGATTACTTTGATACTTCGTCACAGACGAGCTCGTTATCGGTAACAACCAATCGTGCACATGTGATAGGTCTTGATACTGGTAAGGAATGGTTTTTCAGAGTTGCTGCTACAAATAGTAAAGGCAATTCTGATTGGAGTGATATAGTGTCATTAGTTATAGGAACTGCTCCGGCAGCACCTACGACTTGGTCATCAACAGCTACTGCCATAGTTGGCGAACCATTGAACTTGTATTGGGTGCATAATGCAAAGGATAACTCAAGCCAAACATTTGCCTCAATTGAAATTGATGTGAATGGTAGTATTCACACATATACACAGAAGAATAGTACTGATGAAGAAGAAAAAGATAAGACGAGTTCGTTCTCTATCAATACTGCTCAATATACTGAAGGTACGGTATTAAAGTGGAGGGTTAAAACCGCTGGTGCTACAAATGAATATGGACCGTGGTCTGTTCAAAGACAGGTAAATATTTATGCTCAGCCTACTTTGGAACTCGGATTAACAAATGCCGATGGAGTCTCAATTGAGACAATATCATCTTTTCCGTTTTATATCTCAGCCGTGACTGGTCCGAAAACACAGTCGCCGATTGGATTTCATTTGACAATTACATCAGATGAATCTTATCAGACAGTAGATGCTGTTGGTGAAGATAAAATCGTTAATTCAGGTGATGAAGTATATTCTCAATACTTTGACATCATTACAAGTCTTAAAGCTGAAATATCAGCTTACAATATTGCTATAAAGAACGGTATGCATTACACAATAACATGTGTGGCATCTATGAATTCAGGATTATCTGTTCAGAAAACATTATCGTTCAATGTAGCATGGGATGCTATAAAATACAGACCAAACATTTCAATCAGTGTTGATAGAAAATCTTACACTGCATATCTAAGACCTTATTGTCTCGATACAGATAATAAAGAGACTGATGAGGTTACATTGTCTATTTATCGTAGAGAGTTTGATGGCTCTTTCACAGAAATAATTTCCAATATTGAAAACAACAAGAACACATACATCACAGACCCACATCCGGGACTTGATTATGCTCGTTATCGAATTATTGCGACTGAGAAAAAGACCGGAACAATCAGTTATTACGATGCTCCGGGATATCCAATAGGATGTAAGTTTGCAGTTCTTCAATGGGATGAAAAGTGGAGAAATCTTGAAAACGCAACTGCGGATGCACAGGAGAAAACCCCATGGACAGGTTCATTATTACTACTCAAATACAATCTTGATGTTAGTGATAGCAATGCTCCAGATAAATCGTTAGTTGAATATGCTGGACGAAAACATCCAGTATCATACTACGGAACACAGTTGGGAAGTAGCTCAACATGGAATGTGGAAATACCGAAAAGCGATAAAGAAACATTATATGCAATAAGAAGATTATCAATATGGATGGGAGATGTTTACGTACGAGAACCATCTGGAAGCGGTTATTGGGCTAGTGTGTCAGTAAGCTACAACATTAAGCATATTGAGTTAACTATACCAATAACACTGACAATTACTAGAGTGGAGGGAAATAAGTAATGATTGATTGGCATGATTCGATGGAACAAACCTTTGAGTATTACATTGTCGATCCAGGAACATGGAAAGACAAACAGAAGCTTGATACGGTCAAACCGGGTTCAACAATTAAGCGAGATTCAAAGTCAGATACGTTGGGGTCAGCATCAATTAAAATTACTGGTCTGGTCGGTGAATGTTACATAAGGGCGTATCTCATAGCAATTCAAAATGGAGTTACTTATAAGGAACCTTTGGGCACATTCCTTGTCCAGACCCCTTCATCTTCATTTGATGGAAAGGTGCGAAGTGTCACGTTAGATGCTTATACGCCGTTAATAGAATTAAATGAAAACCCACCAGCATTGGGATACTTCACTCCGAAAGATTCTAATACGATGGACGAAGTATACAGGCTTGTACGAGATAATTGCAGAGCACCCGTTGTCCCATCGAGAGCTGATAAGAAACTATATTCAGATTTTATTGCAAACACAAATGATACTTGGCTAACTTACTGCAAGGATTTAGCAAGTAATGCTGAGTATGAGATTGGTTTGGATGA
>OIYO01001796.1_pt1 | contig 10504 bp, 4 predicted proteins | sample 1588191 | NCBI WGS metagenome assembly OIYO01 (sample SAMN03283275) | human gut metagenome | biome: human-associated habitat; material: feces | host: Homo sapiens | place: Peru | collected 2012 | reverse complement strand
GGAAGATATTGATCTTGTCAAGCCTGGAGAAGGTGTTATTGACGGAATTGTAACAAACTTGATCTTTAAGGGCGTTCACTACGAGATGGAAGTTCTTGCCAACAACTATGAACTTCTCGTACATAGCACAGATATGTTCCCTGTAGGAACTGAAGTCGGAATCAAAGTAGATCCTTTTGACATCCAGATTATGAAAAAACCAGAATCTGAAGATGAGGAGGCGGTACCAATTGAAGAATAGTAAATTATTAAAACAGATGCTTGCCGGTCCGTATCTTCTCTGGTCAGCAGCATTTATCATCATTCCTCTTATCATGGTCTTCTACTATGGTCTGACGAATAATGACGGTGGATTCACCCTGATGAATCTTGCCAGGATCACAGAACCTGAGAATTTAAAAATTATGAAAGAAGAACTTGAAAACATCGCCGCTATTATTGATTCTACGATTGAGGAGCATGAATTCATCAGCGGGAATGAACTCTATGATGCTATACAGACAAAGTATCCGTACACCTTTGAGAAAAATGCTGTCTTCTCTGTAATTGGATGGCGAGACGCTCTGAAATATAAGTTCGGTGATCGTTTCTCTTTTGTGGGCAATATTGTTAGCAGAGCCGGAACGTCGCTGTCCATGAGTGATGTTTTTGCGGAATATGGTAAGGGACGTCAGCGCTTCTCTATCGATGAATTAGAGCAGTTTGCAGAAAGCATAGGGACAACGATCTACTTTGATTCGTTGTATACAAATGCAATCCGGATCAGCCATGAATGGTTTACTTCAAAGGGCGGTGCTAAGTTTTCTGTAAAGGAGACCGATGCGGTTCTTGACCGTTTCTGTGATGGAGATTATATCCCGCTCCAAGATGTGAAGGAGTTTGCGCTATTCCCTGAATCTTCCTTCCCGTGGACAGAGTACTTGTTGGAACAGTATGTAGCCTTCTTTAGCGAGAAATTCTACCTGATGCATGGCAACTACAATAAGAACTGTGCTGTTGGCGCAATTGTAAGAAAAACTTGTCGATTCGATTCATTCGATGATCTGGTGACGGATATTCTGGCACACAACGATGTCTCGCTCCAGAAAAAGAAGGTGCTGGATTACCTTGCGGAGAACGGTTATATTGCACGTCGCTCTTATACAAATATTGAGACGATTATGATTAATGCAAGAGCAATGCGGAATCAAAAGGAGAAATAATAGATGTATTCCTACAGCTGGGATTCAGAGACGGGAGGTTTGTTGCTGAATAGCTCCCCATTGCAATTCAGCAAAGAGCCACGTCCTGTGTATTATAAAGAACTGGATATTCTGGGATTCGATCAACACTGGAAGTATGATCGAAATGATAGCTATCCATATATGTGGGCAGAGGCCAATAGCTACTTCTATCGCGGAAGGCTGGTGGCTAAAACCAAGGGTGGATCGCTCTATACTGCTCCGGAACTTATCATGTTGGAAGAGCCTGAGCCAAATGACGCTCCTCTGCGCTTTGTAGATGTCCCGGCAATGGTAGAGAAAAACCATGATCTGCTTGAAAAGCTCGTGCAGGACACGATAAAGAAAATATACAACACCTATGTGGAGTATCGGAACAAGGTAGATGTATTCTACGTCGCTTTCAGCGGCGGGAAGGACAGCGTTGTTGCCTTTGATCTTGTCCAGCGGGCACTTCCCCACAACAAGATGAAAGTGCTGTTCGGGGATACTGGTATGGAGTTTCCTGATACATATGATGTTGTGGATAAGATTAAAGAAAAATGTGAAGAAGAGGGCATTGACTTTTTACGATCAAAATGTGAATTTGAGCCAGAATACACATGGTCTAAATTCGGCCCACCTGCGCAGACAATGAGATGGTGCTGCAGCGTGCATAAGACTGCCCCACAAGTAATACTTCTTCGCAAATATACAGAAAACCCTCATTTCAGAGGAATGGCTTTCACCGGGATTCGCGGTGATGAAAGTGCATCACGCAGCGAATATGACACTGTTAGTCTTGGAGAGAAAATCCGCGGACAATACAGTTGCCATCCTATATTGGAATGGAATTCTGCGGAGTTGTTCCTGTATATCTACGACAGGGATCTCGTTTTGAATGCTGCCTATAAGAAAGGAAATAGTCGCGCTGGCTGCCTCGTCTGCCCGTTGGCTACTTCTAAAAATATGTTCTTTAAGGAACAGGCGTATAGCAAAAATAGTGTCGGTTCTCGATCTACAACAACCTTTAATGACATTATATTGAACACCACAGCCAAGGAACTATCTACGCCCGCAGCCGTTCAAGAGTTTATGAATATTGGCGGTTGGAAAGCCAGAAGGAGCGGAAAGGAGTTATCCTTTTCAAAAGAACTCTCTATTGAAAACTATGAAAAAGGTGTTCTTACAATCCGATTACTACAGCAAAATACGGACTGGAAAGAATGGATTAAAACCGTCGGTGAAGTCTTTTATCTCGAAAATGGAGATGTAGAAATTTCTTATGACAAAAAGTTATACCATGTAAACATTGAATCAAACGGTTCGGAGATTATCTTCACAGTCAACATTGGAAGCAATACAAAGAGTGATATTTACTTTATGTCTGCTCTTAAAACTGCGATGCGCAAAACGGCCTATTGTATTGGCTGCGGAGTTTGTGAAGCGAACTGCCCTAATGGTTTTATAAGCATGAACAGCGGATCTGTCCATGTTGATGATAAGTGTGTGAAGTGCAAAAAATGTCATGATGTATTCCATGGTTGTCTGGTCGCGAATTCAGTGAGATTACCAAAGGGAGAAAAAAAGATGGGAAGCATTGATAGATACGGAAATATGGGAATTGAATACTCTTGGGTGACAGAGTATTTCAAGAAAAAGGATGAATTCTGGGATTCCCCTCACAGCCTTGGCAAAAACATGGTTAAGAATCTGAAGGCGTTTCTCAATGATAGTGAAATCACTGAGAAAGGGAAATTCTCCATGTTTGGAGATACTGTTGATAGAGTTGGTATTGAAACGAGTAGCGCATGGGGACTGCTTCTTTGCAATCTGGTATATACTTCTGAGTTCAACTGGTGGGTCAAAAATATCTTATTTTTACGCACCTACTCGCCGGATGAAATTCTCTCTATGCTGGATGACAGCATGAGCCAGAACTCTCGTTCCCATATTGTATCTGCATTTAAGAACATTTTTATATCCAATACCATTCTCGGGAGTGAGATCGGTATGGGTAAATGCGAGTATGAGATTAAAGGTGGAAAAAGGTATTGGAATGGCGTCGTCAGGACTAATTGGGAGAATCCCGATCCCTCCGTCATTCTCTATGGCCTTTACAAATTTGCCGAGGCATGTGGAGGCTATTACCAGTTCACTTTGAGCCGTCTGCTTGACTTCGATGTGGAAAGCGACGGCGTAAGCCCTGCACAGATTTTTGGATTAGATAGAAAAGAGATGGAGAAACTTCTTACCGGTTTAAACATCAATCACCCAGATTTCATCACCGCCCAGTTTAACCTCGACCTCGATACGATTACCCTGAATGCAGATAAAACGTCAGCCGACGTCCTCGCACTGTTTTAAGGAGGAGTACCATGCCGATTTTGGAGAACTACCGTCATTATTTCGATATTGATCCTGACTACTTTCCTGCGGTCAATGAGGCTGTTATCAACAGCAAGCCAGACATGTGGAAGAAGTTCTTCCCGCATGAGACGTTTGTTAAACTTCTCAAAAACACAGTGAGCGTCCTTGACCGGAAGCAGAAGCTCTCCATATGGGTGGAGGGCGCTTACGGCACGGGTAAGTCCCACGCCGTATTAACGGAAAAGAAGCTTCTGGACGCCAGCGAAGAGGATACCAGGGAATATTTTGAACGGTATCATTTGGATATGGATTTGTATAAGAATCTGCAGCGCATCAAGAACAGCGGCAAGATTCTGACGGTTCACCGCTATGGCTCGTCCAATATCTATGGCGACAACGATCTGGTGCTTGCCATTCAGGAAAGTGTCGAAAAGGCGATGGCTGCGGCTGGTATAGAGAACAAGGGCAAGGACTCTCTCAGGGAGTCTGTGATTCGTTATCTCTCCGATTCGGAGAACAAGCAGAGCTTTAATATCTATGTAAAGGGCAGCTACAAGGATCTTTTCGGCGGCGATGATGTAGATGGTATCGTTGAGAAACTGAAAACGTATCAGGATATTCCGCTTCATACCCTGATGGATAAGATTTTCAAAGTCGCACGTGAGCGCCAGATCCGCGCATTTACGATGACGGCTAATGATCTGTGTGACTGGCTCATCGAAGTGATACACGCCAATGAACTGAAGGCTATTGTTTTTATCTGGGATGAGTTTACGGAGTATTTCTATAATAACACCCGTAACCTCACCGGTTTTCAGGCGCTTTGCGAACTCAGTGAAACTGAGCCTTTCTATTTCATCCTCGTTACGCATGTAAGCTCCGGCCTCTTTCACGAGGGTGACAAGGATTTTATCAAGCTGAATGGCCGGTTTGTTAATCCCCATAGTCTGATTAGCCTCCCGGAGAATATCGCATTCCAGCTCATGGGTGCAGCTATGGAGAAAAGCAAGGATGAGACCATACTTGCCGATTGGCAGGATATAACCGAAGACCTTGCTGACCGTACGAAAGAGTCCCGCAAGGTCGTAAAGGGCATCGCAAAGATAGAAGATAAGGAAATGCTGGATATCCTTCCGATTCATCCTTACACAGCGCTTCTTCTGAAGCATATTTCATCGGCTTTTGACTCCAACCAGCGGAGCATGTTTGATTTTATCAAGAATGACCGTGGTGATGAGATCAAGGGCTTTCAGTGGTTTATCGATAATTACGGCCCGGAAAATGAAAATCCTCTTCTCACCATTGACATGTTGTGGGAGTTCTTCTATGACAAAGGCAGAGACATGCTTGCGCATGACATCCGATCTGTTCTGGATTACTTCATGAGAAGCTCCAATCAGCGCCTTGATCCGGAAGAGAAACGTATCCTAAAAACTGTCCTTCTCCTGCAGGCTATTTCACAGCATGCCGGTGATTCTGTTGAACTTTTCATACCGAATGAGAAGAACATCGATTCGGCCTTTGAGGGAACGGATCTGGATGGTGGTGCCAGCCGCATTGCAGAGCGTCTCGTCCGGGACAAAGTGCTCTTCCATAAGCAGCTTGGAGGCGGGAAGTTTCAGTATGCTGCCTACGTCAATGAAGTAAGCGATGCTGAGCTTGAGAAATATAAAGAGGATGTTGATAAGAAGACCACTACCTCTCTTATCACGGAACAGCTTGTTGACAAGACCACAGTGGCAGAAGCTATAACGCTTGGTGGTGCCTTAAAGCTACGCTATGAGTTGAAATATGTCTCGGCCAGCGATTTTGATCAGGCAATTCGCGTGTTCCGCAACAGAGAAGCAGAACTGGAGAACAAAATCCCAGCAGTCGTCTGTTTTGCGAAGGATGACAAGGAAGCATCCCTTATCTCTAAGAAAATCAAAGAAGCACTGCAGGACGGGAGCTATCACATAGTGTTTATTGACGCTACCGCTACGCCTTTCGGCAAGGACGGATATGAGCAGTATCGTAACGAGATGGCCAATGCCATGTATCAGCAGGGCAAAGATGGCACTCTCTTTGGTCAGTATGCAAACAATGCGAAGGATGCTCTAAAAAAGTGGAAGAACAGGATTTCCTCCGGAGAATTTATTGTTTTCACGGAGAAGAAACAGGATGGTGAGCGGGCTACGACAATGGACATGTTGTTCTCTGTACTGCAGGCTGTTAACAAGGATAAGTTTCAGCGTTGCCTGGAGGCAGCATATAGTGTCCTGCCTACAATGTATACACCATCGGCATTGAAGCTTGGTGTTGAATGCGGCGCAACAAGGACTACCCGTCAGACATTCTCTTCTGGCAATGTCAACACAAAGTTGGAAACTGCGCTCAAAGAGGCGTGGGATGATCCTGCTTACTGGCAGACTCATCCGAATCTGCTTATTTCGCAGATTAAAATGGATGTTGATAAACTGATCCACACGGCATTTGATAAGGAGTCTGGTCGGGTATCTATCCGCGCCATTTATGACATGCTGAAGGCAAAGCCGTATGGTTTTATGCCCTGCAATATGACAGCCTTCATTATGGGCTTTGTTCTGAAAGAATATACCAACGGCTCATACAGCTGGAGTGACGGACTCACCAACGATGTCATGGATCTGAACAAGCTCAAAGAGATGGTGAATGAAATCATCTCTCTGCAGATCACACCGAATCCACGCTATAAGGATAAGTACATCGTAGAGATGACAGAGGCGGAGAAATCGTTTAACGAGACAACTTCGTATGCGTTCGGTATCCCTCTGAACCTTTGCACTTCCGTCGAGCAGACAAGGGAGCGTATCCGGAACAAGATGAAAGAATTCTCGTTCCCGATCTGGACAATCAAGTCGATACTGCCTTCGATGGAATTGAAGACTGGCCGTGCCATCTTGGAGGAACTGATTGACAGCTATTGCGGCATTGCCAACAGCAATAACATGGGCAAATCCAAGACGGACAGCGATATTGCTCTTGCTATCGGTGATCTCAGTGCCAAGAATCCAGATGCCAAAGAAGATCTTCGTATTCTTCTTACCAAAGATAACTGCACTGCAGGAATGCGTGCTTATGTGCAGGAGTTCGACGGTAGTGAGCTCGTCACCTTGGCGGAGGAGATCGGAGACAATGGACAGTACATCAATGTCCTCCGCTCCAAGTTTGATGCTGACGCAGCGAACTGGGTCTGGAATGTAGAGACTGCCCAACAGAAGATCCGAGAAGTAATTCTTGAATATTGGATCATTGCAGAGAGCAACAAGGTCATTCCAAAGAACGTGTCTTTCTCAAGTACTATCCGCGAGTGGTGTGATAAGTGTGGTCTTATTCGTATTTCGTACGCGGCAGCGAAGAATTATTTGGGCGACGTCGCTCCGTTCCTCGAACTGCTTCATACCATCAAGAAAGCCGGAACAATTCTTGACTCTCAGAAGCAGAAATTTTTGGATCTGCTGGTGGCACACGCAGATGAATTCAATGCGTTCTATAGCAATCAGGTAGAGCTTTTCAAGAAAGTTTGTGCATATTATCTTGACGGATTTTCTGAAGAGGAAGTGCGTGCGCTTTACCAGACAATCCCAGCTGGCACATTTACGAATGACAAGACTGAGTATATGAATCTAATCGATTCAAAGGCAAAGGATTACCGCAATTCTCTCGGAAATGAGCGCCTAAAAAAGCTCTGGAAGGACAAGACAGGGTCGACTTCTCCGAGGCAATGGTCGAAAGAACATCTGATGCCTATTCTTAGCTTAGTTCCTGATCGTGAGGTTCAAACTGCGCGTGCTGCTTTTGGAGCCGTGAACAAGAATCATCCGGATGCATCTTCCATTGAGAAAGCAGTCACCTATCTGGAGAATGCCTCTTTCTACAGTCTGATGAATGATCAGGACGCATTGGATCGTATCTTCCGGGAGAGTATCATTAAGTCCTTTGCGGTTATGCTGACAGATATCGACGAGGTGAAATCTTTCCTGAATAGCAGAATCTCTTCTGAACCGTATGAATGGTTTGGCCTTCCGGAGGTTGACAAGAAACTGGAACAGATGGCTGAGGATAAATATATCAGGGAAGGTTGCACAAGAGCTCTTGAAAAGATAGATGGTATGGATGTTGGCGACGTCAAACGTTATCTGAAGGAGCTCATCAAGGATAACATGATTGTTGGCATGGAGATTATCAAGGAGAACTGAGGAGGCAAGGTATGAGCCTAAATCAGTATACACAGAAAATAGACAGGTACCTGTCCAAAAACGAGGGATTACCTATCGTTGTTGATGTACAGAATGAAGCTGATCAGATAGAGCTGGTGCAGCACTATCATGTGGGAAAGAATGAACTGATTACTGCATCAAAATACTGTGCGCCGGATGAAATGCCTCGTTATGAGGAGCTATTAAATGATCTGGCAACTCTGGATGGTGTGTTGATCGTAACAGGTACGACTTCATATTTGAAGCTGGATGGAGAGCAGGAGCTTCAGCGATTTATGCGGAAATTACTTAGTATGTCCATCAAAGGCCATGTTATCTTCATTACTTATCAGTGCAAGAGATACTTGCCTCTTTATGATCAACGAATTGCTCGCAGAATAGTTGTGATGGAGAACAGCGAGAAGAAGGCTCCCGATATTGTTTTCACTGATCCTTCTATTCCGCTGCCCACAAAATATGAGGCCATCAAGGGAATGGAGAATTTTGCGGCAATGGTAGAGGCAAGATCTGTCGACACCATGTATGTGGTAACAAGAAAGAGCAAGGATGTATTTCCGCATTCCCTGTATAATATTACCAGTCTTCAAAACGCCTATGATGCACTTCTGCTGAAAGACGATTCTACAAGAGTGCTCCCCGAGAAAATTGGAACAAGTGCGCAATGGAGCTACGCAATGAAGCTGTTTGAGCACAAGTCCAAATGGGCAGATGTTATCGACGATGAATTTGGCGGTCACACCATGCTTGAACACATATTCGCCAATTACGCAAACTTCTCAACGGATCGGAAGTGGCTGTATTTCATTGCCCTGAAATTGTTTGGCGCAAAGAATAACTGGTGCCTGACAACTGCGGCTCGGAAAGCTAATAGCGTAAATGATTTTAAGAAGCAGGTATACCGTTCCATTCTGGACAAGTCTATTGATGACAACGATTTCTGGGAGTGCTATGAGTCCAGAAAAGTAGTCCTGCAGCAAATGGGTAATCCAAGCTCGGAGCTGACCTCATACTGCAAAGTAGTATTCAGCAAAGGTGTCAATACCATCTGCTATCTGACAGATAATACGCAGAAGGAACAAGAGACAATATTTGCATTCCTTGATAAATACGGTCTGAAGCTGGCTCGGAACAAACTAATGGATATCCTGTCGAAGGTTTATCCTGCGCTGTATCAATACCTACTTCCTTACCGTTTTGGAAATGCTCTGCTGGATCAATATTTTCAGGACTATAAATATCAAAAGGTGATCAATAAGATTCTCCCTGAGTTTGTGTCACAAGTTGAAGATCAGGCAGAAAAGCGCGAGTATAACTATATTTTGGCACCGAGGACATCGGTAATTGAGAGCCTGAACAGAAAAGACGCGCAGCTCTACTTTATGGATGCTATGGGCGTGGAGTACCTTGGGTATATTCTTTCTGTTTGCCGTGATTTAAATCTTATCGCGTCAATCAAAGTGTGCGTTTCCGAGCTTCCTTCAATCACGAGTCGAAACAAGGAGTTTTTAGAGTTGTTTGCCGATGCAAGATACCAGACGGTGCCAATTAAGGACATTGACGATATCAAGCATCATGGGAAGTACGACTTTGACTTCTACAACAATTCGAAGCTTCCGATTCATCTCATAAAGGAATTGGAGGTTATCAGAACTGTACTTAAGAAAATCAGAAATGATCTGGCCGAAAGTCCGTTGCAGCGTGTATTCATGATTGCAGACCACGGTGCAAGCAGACTTGCTGTTCTCCATGACACAGAAAATGTGTGGGAAATGGCAGAAAAAGGACAGCATTCCGGGAGATGCTGTCCAAAGAGCGATGTAGACCAGAAACCTGACTTTGCCGCTGATGCTGGAGACTTCTGGGCACTGGCTAATTATGACCGTTTCAAAGGCGGTAGAAAAGCTAATGTGGAAGTGCATGGTGGGGCGACACTTGAGGAACTATGCGTGCCGATCATTGAACTGACTTACATGTCAGAAAAGCCAGAAATCGCATTAATGCCGATAGACAATGAAGTTTTTGCTATCGGAGATATACCAGAGATAGAAGTGAGTTTCCGCAAGAAGGCGGTGCTGAAGATCTTCTCTACAGTGAGTCTGCAGAACGTGAGTCTTGTTGTTGATGGAACTTTCTATCCGGCGACAGACATTGGAAATAACTGTTATAGAGTCGACATGCCGGAGTTGAAAAAGCAGGGTACCTATTATGCGGATGTTTGTTCTGGCGATAATGTGATCGCGGAAGAATTGCCTTTCGTCATCAAGAAGGAAGGACAGAAAGAAAGAAGCCTGTTGTGATTTTGGAGGAAATCTTATGGAAAGCAAACTGAGAGAATGCTTTGATGAGATGGTAGTATATAAGGACTTAAAGAGAAGCAACTTCTTCTCGTCTCTTGGCTTGCCATCCTTCCTCAGAGACTGGGTTTTGAAGAAGTTTGAAGATGATGAAGGAAATTACGATATAGAAGAAGTTACCGAGTTCATTCAGACTTATCTTCCCAGAAAGGAAGAATGGATCAGCATCAAGAATCGTATCATCTACGAAAACGAGCGAGTAAAGATTCTTACGAAGGTAGGTATCGATATTGATATTAAGACCGGAGACATTTCCTTCTCACTTCCCGCCTTCGGCCTCTCCAACAAGGAGACGATCATTGAACCGCACGTCTGGGACACCTATAAGGAGGAGCTGACAAAT
>OIYO01001787.1_pt1 | contig 10529 bp, 11 predicted proteins | sample 1588191 | NCBI WGS metagenome assembly OIYO01 (sample SAMN03283275) | human gut metagenome | biome: human-associated habitat; material: feces | host: Homo sapiens | place: Peru | collected 2012 | reverse complement strand
AGGCTTATTATGAGTCAAAAAAGTTTAAGTAGATGGTTAAAAGGAATCATAGCAGGAATGGCAATTTGTGGAGCAATTATTTACTTATATTTTATCCCAGTGTGGGGAAAAGAGTTTACAGAAATAAATGCAGAGTATATGTCATGGTATCTGCCATGGTTGATTGTTTTACTGATTTCAGCAATTCCATGTTACTGGGTACTGTATTTCGGGTGGAAAATTTCCACAGAGATAGGAAAGGACAATTCCTTTTCCATAGAAAATGCTTTATACCTTAAAAATATAGCGATATTAGCAGCATTAGACAGTGTTTACTTTTTTGTAGTGAATTTAGTATTTATGATAATTGGAATCAATCATCCGGGAATGTTTTTAATATCTCTTATTGCAGTGTTTGTGGGGATTGCAATCACAGTAGCTGCCGCAGCTTTATCACATTTAGTACGCAAGGCAGCGGAGATTCAAAAAGAAAACGAATTTACCATTTAAAAATACAAGAAGAGGTGAGGCAAATGTCTATTATTATAAATATTGACGTAATGTTAGCAAAACGAAAAATGAGTGTAACCGAATTATCAGAACGAGTAGGCATCACGATGGCAAATATTTCAATTTTAAAAAATGGAAAAGCGAAAGCGATTAAAGTAGATACATTGAACAGGATATGTAAGGCATTGAACTGTCAGCCCGGAGAAATTTTAGAATGGAGAGATGATGATGGAGACGATGGAACAGAAATGTAAACTAGAAAATCCCGTATTAGAACACAATACAATATATTTTCTTGCAGCAGCATTGATTTATAGTGTATGTTTTACCATAGCTTTTTATAAAAACTATGCCAGCGTGACTTTTCCACTTATCATAGTTGGAACACTGTTCCTTTGTGGATTATTCTTAAAAAAATCAGGGATTGTATGGAAAACACAAAATCTTTATTATGTCATACCGATTGTGCTATTAGGAATTAGCACAATGTTAACCACGAATCTGTTTACGATATTTTTTAATACCGTAGGAATCCTGTTACTTATTACTGTATTTATGGTACAGCAAGTTTATCCAAAGAATCAATGGAAATTTGGAAGATATATAGGAAACATATTGTTTTTGTATTTATCTATGATACCGGAAATAGCAACTCCATTTTCAAATTTAGGAAAATATATTTTTAAAAGATTTTAGGAGGTATTTTATGGAAAATAGTGAAAACAATAATTTAAATCAAAACAATCAAAATATTACTAATATAATAACCTAAATTATAGTAATAATACAATAATTATGTGAAAAATTTGTGAAAAAATTGTAAATGATTGAGGCTTTTTCTTATAATTATATCATCTATAAATAAATACTTGAAAAATAACTTACTTATTTATATAATACAAAATAATACAAAAAGCGGAGGCAAATGATGAAAGAAAAAGAATTATTAAGATTAACTGAAATGAAGAAAATAGAAGAAGGATTTTATGAAAAAAAAATAGAACTAATCGGAGGAATTGATGAAGCAGGAAGAGGACCACTTGCAGGACCAGTTGTTGTAGCTTGTGTTATTATGCCTAAAGATTCTATGATTGAAGGAGTAAATGACTCTAAAAAGGTTTCTGAAAAGAAAAGGGAAAAACTTTATGAAGAAATTACAAAAACTGCTATTTCATATGAGGTTGGAATAATTGATCAAAAAGAAATAGACAATATTAATATTTTAAATGCTACAAAATTAGGATTAACCACTGCTATAAAGGGCTTAAAAGTTAAACCAGAGTTTATATTAGTAGATGCATTAACCAATATTGATACTTTTAGAATTCCATATCAATCCATAGTAAAGGGAGATGCAAAATGTTATTGCATTGCTTGTGCATCTATAATTGCAAAGGTTACAAGGGATAGAATAATGAGACAATGGGCAGAAGTTTATCCTCAATATGGATTTGAAAAACATAAAGGCTATGGAACAGCGATGCATATTCAAGCAATTAAGGAATACGGGTTATGTCCATTACATAGACATAGTTTTGTAAAGAATATTTTGAAAGGATAGATGAATTATGAACATATTAGATATTATTGCAAAAAAAAGAGACAAACAAGTACTAACAAAAGAAGAAATAGAATTTTTCATAAAAGAATATACAAATGAAAATATTACAGACTATCAAGCAGCTGCCTTAATTATGGCAATTTATATTAATGGAATGACTGACCAAGAAATTACAGACTTAACTTTAGCTATGGCGTACTCTGGAGAGGTATTAGATTTAACAGCTATAGGAAATAACATAGTAGATAAACATAGTACAGGGGGAGTAGGAGATAAAATTACTTTGATTTTAATGCCAGTTATTGCATCTTTACGGTGTTCCGGTTGCTAAAATGTCAGGTAGAGGATTAGGATTTACAGGTGGAACCAGAGATAAATTAGAATCTATTCCAGGATATAATACAGCAATTGATATAGATGAATTCATATCAAATGTTAAAAAAGATGGAATTAGTTTAATGGGTCAAACTTTAAATTTGGCTCCAGCCGATAAAAAGTTATATGCACTAAGAGATTCGATTGCATGTGTAGACAATATTGCACTCATTGCTTCAAGTATTATGAGCAAAAAAATTGCTGCAGGAGCTAATAAAATTGTTTTGGAAGTTACTGTTGGAGATGGTGCTTTTATGAAAACAAAAGAAGATGCAGAAAAATTATCTAAATTAATGATAAGAATAGGTGAATTGTGCAAAAAAGAAGTTGTTTGCATATTAACTAATATGAGCGAACCTATCGGATATTCAATTGGAAATACTTTAGAAGTAATTGAAGCAGTTCAAGCTTTAAAAGGCAATATGGAAGAGGATGTTAAAGAGATTGTACTAAATTTAGGAGCATACATGTTAAAACTTGCAAATAAAGGCAATGATATTGAAGAAAATAAAGAAATGATATTGCAAAATATAGAAAATGGGAAAGCTTATAATAAATTTCTAACACTACTAAAGAACCAAGGAGGAATTATTAGTTATATTGAAAATTTAGAAACTTTAAAAAATTCTATTAGAAAAGATACGATTTTAATAAGCATCATGTTTGCAAATAATGAAATAGGAACAATTGAACCAATAGAAGAAATAGCAAAAATAGCACATCAAAAAAATATAATATTTCATACAGATGCCGTCCAAGCAGCACGGAAATATTCCTATTGATGTACAAAAAATGAATATAGATATGTTATCATTATCAGGTCATAAAATATATGCACCAAAAGGAGTAGGTGCATTATATGTAAAAAAAGGAATAGAATTTGAAAGATTTATAGATGGAGGACATCAAGAAAAAAATAAAAGGTCAGGAACTGAAAATGTTGCAGAAATAGTAGCTTTAGGAAAGGCAGCAGAAATTGCAGAAAAAAATTTAGGAAAATATCAAAATAAATTAAGAAATTTAAGAGATTATTGTTTAGAAAAACTAAAAGAAAATGTCCCAAATATTCATATAAATGGGACAATGGAAAAGAGATTACCAGGAAATATAAATGTAAGTTTTGAAGGAATGAATTCTGAAGAATTATTGTATAAATTAGATGAATACGGAATTTGTGCATCAGGTGGCTCAGCATGTTCTTCTGGAAATAGTAACCCTTCACATGTTTTAACAGCTATTGGAGTTCCAAGTGAATTAGCAAAAGGTGCAATTAGATTTACTTTTGGAGATTTTAATACAAAAGAGGATGTGGATTATTTAGTAACAGTTTTAAAAAAAATAAGAGAAGAGGGATTTTAAAGAATGTCCCTCTTTCTCTATTTTTCAATCGCAGCAATTGCACACTTAATTCCATCAACAGCAGCAGACATGATACCACCTGCATAGCCAGCACCTTCACCACAAGGATAAATACCACCAACATTAGAAATAAAATTCTCATTTCTTAAAATCCTAACAGGAGAAGAACTACGAGTTTCCATACCAGTTAAAATACTATCAGGATTAGCAAAGCCATGTAATTTAGTATCAAAATATTTTATTCCTTCTTTCAAAGTATCAGATACAAATTCAGGCATAATATCATTTAAATTTGATAATGTATAACCAGGTTTGTAAGAAGGATTAACACTACCAATAAATTCAGATTTAATATTTTTATCAAAATCTTCAAATCTTTGAACAGGAGCAAAATAATTTGAACCACCTAAAATAAAAGATTTTTCCTCTAAATTTTTTTGAAAATCAATTCCGGCTAAAGGGCTATTGTTATCAAAATCTGAAGGCATAACATTTACTAAAACAGCAGAATTTGCATTTTTGCCATCTCTTGCAAAATAGCTCATTCCATTTGTAACAATCGTGTTTTGCTCACTAGAAGATGGCATAACAACTCCACCAGGACACATACAAAAAGTGTAGCAAGAACGACCAGAAGGGCTATGATATGCTAATTTATAATCTGCAGATGGCAATTTTAATTTAGTGATTGTGCCATATTGAGCTTTGTTTATTTCACTTTGTAAGTGTTCAATTCTAACACCAACCGAAAAGTTTTTAGGCTCTAAGAACAATCCCTTTTCATAAATCTTTTTAAATGTATCTCTTGAACTATGTCCTATTGCAAGAATAAGTACATTTGCTTCTATTGTTTCTACGGAATTATTATCTAAATGCAAAACAGAGATTTTAGAAACATTATTATTAACAGTTTCAAAATCTATAAATTTTGCATTAAACAAAAATTGTCCACCTTTTGAAATGATGTATTCTCTTATATTTTTAATTATATTTATCAAATTATCAGTTCCTATATGAGGTTTTGTTAAATATAAAATTTGCTCTGGTGCACCAAAATTCACAAATTCTTGTAAAACTTTTTTACAATAAGGTGAGTTAATTCCAGAAGTCAATTTTCCATCTGAAAAAGTACCAGCACCACCTTCACCAAATTGAACATTAGAGTTGGTATTTAAAATACCATTATTTATAAAATTATCAACAGATTTTGTTCTTTCTTCAACTGTTTGACCTTGTTCAATAATTATTGGTTTATAACCATTTTGAACAAAAGTTAAAGCAGCAAAAAGACCAGCAGGCCCAGCTCCAACAATTACAGGTTTAATAGATTTATTCATATTTAATTGAATTTCTGGACTACTTGTTGGTTGAATTTTAGATATATTTTTATCTTTTAAAAATTTTTCTTCATTTTTAATTTCAATATCAATTGAATAAGAATAATGAACATCATCTTTTTTTCTAGCATCGACTGATTTTTTAGAAATATGCCATTCATTAATATTTTCTTTTATCATTTTATATTTTTTAATTACTAAATTAAATACTTCTTCATTAGAAATATCTTCGTAAATTTTTATATTACTAATTCTTATCATACAAACTCCTAAAATTATTTTTTTAATATTATATAATCAATTTAATGCAAAGTAAAGGGATACCCGAAAGTATCCCTAAAAACTAGCTATTAATCTTCCAACGGAATCATACACAAACACTTGATTTAAAAATATATTCATCTGATAACCATTGGGAATATTAGCAGCTAATCCTGAGAAATTAGCTAATTCATCAAGCAACTTACTACGTGAGTGATAAGTTGAAATAAATAAAGAACCATAAATGCTACTGATTTCATGAATCTTATTAGCTAACAATTTTGAAAATAATTCTAATCCATGAATATTATCACTTTTCTCAGATTTTTTTATTTTTGAAGTCCACCAATTAGCAGCTTCAATACAGTAATCTTTGTTCATAATGTCATCCTCCTTAAGTTATATAAAAATTACATAAACAAAAATCTATATAAATTATAACATAAAAAAAAGTAAAAGTCAAAATTATGTAAATTCAACAAAGTTCGACAAATAAATAAATGTTCTAATAACTATATATAACGAATACAATTAAACAAAAGTATTCGTATGGGGGTTTTACTATATGAAAGGTATATCAATAGATGAACGTGCAATAGAACTTGCACACTATATAATAGATTCAAAAGATACGGTAAGAGGAGCAGCAAAAAAATTTGGAATAAGCAAAAGCACAGTACACAAAGATGTAACATTCCAGAACGGTTTAAAAAATAGACATTTTATTCCTGAAAGTATTAAAATAAAAAAGGTTTTTTTAGCAGAGAAGAATCCAGTTGTTAGATTGGGATTAGTGATAAGATAAATATGCAAAAAGTGACAAAAAGTACACAAAAAAACATACAAAAAGTGGCAAAAATTTGTGTCTAATCATTTGGGTAGGCATAATTTATTACCTTGCAGTTTTATTTTGCTTAAAATAAAACGAGAGGGCAAACAAAATTAAATATTTAATAGAAAAGGCATTTGTAATTTAAAAATTACAGATGTCTTTTTTCTATGCAAGAGATAATGCCTCAAACTCTTAAAAAGTGATAGGTGTAATGAGCCGATGCTATAAAGTACATTCGTATAAATGCTAACAGTCTATTAGTATGAAGTGCGTGAGTGAGATTTTAGAACATAGACTCACAATAATAAAAGAGTATTCGGTGGCAAAACTTGGCTGTGGATTTATAATTGCAAAAAGTTTGGACAAGTATGAACAAAGGTGCTTATAGCTATCGGCAATTATAGTAGCAATGCTACTTACTAGACTACCTATGAAACGAGGCGAACGACCGACGGTTTCTGCTTATATAGGTGTAATAATTCCATTTTTTATATATGGGATTATTACGCCTAATTCACTTTAGCTCACTTCCTCTGGTTTCTACTTGGGAGTTGCTAAAGTGAGTGAGTCAAAAAATTTATTTTTTGGCTCGCATTCATAAAAATTGCGACAAGCAAATTTTTATAAAAAACCTAAAATGCAATTAAGCAATTTTAGGTTTTGGGGTGTGGGGTTGACCCTGCCACACTAACACTTTTTGAAGCAGTCAGCTAAAAAAGTGTTGTAGTGTGTTTACAACACAATTGAAATTAGAGCGGGAAAATAAAATTTATTTGTGTTATTGAGCACGAGCAAGGAGGTTTTATATGAGTTATGCGATAATTAGAAATGCAAAATATAAAAGGGAAAATTTGAAGGCAGTATATCGCCATAATGAAAGAAAGAATAAAAATTATTCAAATAAAGATATAGATAAAACAAAATCATATTTAAATTATGCATTAAAAGAACCTGAATTTAATTATGAAAAAGAATTTGATAAAATAAGGGAAAAATACGATTTGAAAGGTCAAATAAAAACAGTAAGTAATATTGTATGTGAATATGTAATAACATCGGATAATGATTTCTTTAAAAGAATAGGAGAAAAAGAGACAAAAAGATATTTTGAAACAGCATATAAATTTGTATGTGAATATAAAGATTTAGGTGAACAATATATTTTATCTGCAAAAGTGCATTATGATGAAAGATCTCCTCATATGCACTTACTTTTTTTGCCTGTAGTTCATACAACAGATAAAAAAGGCAATAATATAGATAAACTTGCTTGTAGTGAATTTTGGAAAGCTAAAGATAGTTATAGACAATTACAAAATGCTTTTTTTGAATATATGGTATCAAATGGATTTTATTTAAAAAGAGGATTACCAAAAGAAGAAACTAATAGAGAACATTACACAGTAAAGGAATATAAAAACATAACTAATTTTGAAAAAACAAAAGAGACCTTAAAAAGTATAAAGTTGGAATTACCAGAAGTTCCAGATTTAAAAGATATAAAAAAGGTTATGATAGGTAGAGATGAAAAGATTTTAAATGATATCATAAAACCTAAAGATAAACTTATTGAAGAATTGTATCAAGATAATGTAACATTACATAAAGAATTATCCAAACAAGCTAAAACTATTGAAGAAGCAGAAAAATATCAGAATGAAAGAGATAAAATAATTGCTGATAACGAAGAACTAAACAATACAGTTAAGATTTTAGAAAAAGAATACAAGAGAAAAAGTGATACTCTTGATATAAAATTCAATAATAAAAAAGATGAGCTTGAAAAAGAATTTGAATATAAAACATATGATATAGAAAATCAATATAAAAGTAAAATTCGCAAATTAGAAAAAGAGAATAACTATTTGAATAAAATAATAAATAAATTCTGGGAAACTCTTGATAAATTTATACATTGGATTTGTAGAAAATTTGATATTGCTGAAGAAGATAATTTGATTAGAGATTTTCAAGAAGAAACAAATACTTTTATAGATCCAGAAAAGCAGATGAAGAATGAAGAAAGAGGAAAAGAATGGAATTTAGAAAGGTAGAAAATATGTTTATTGCATTTTTGGTACTGTTATGCTAAAATTTATTTAGTTATTTGTTGGAGGTACATAAAACAAAGGGGAGAAAGATAATGAAAGAGTTAATAAAAATTGTTCCAAAAAGATTATTTATATATTCTATAATTTTCAATACATTGTATTCAATAGCAGATTATGGTGAAGCATTTGTTTTATCATATTTTGGAACAAGTCCTTTAACATTAGATAAGTTAATTAAATTGGCTATTTGCATTGTAATTACACATATAATTATGCTTATTTCAGGAAAAATAGCATCATACATAGATAATATTAATAATCAAAAAACTCAGACGAAAATACAAAAATATTATTTTAATAAATTACAATCCATGACAATGGAGCAAATTTCAAATACACATACAGGATATATACATAAACTAATAACAAATTTATCATTTTACTTTTTTGAAATGACATGGCAATTTGAAATAAGTGTTATTCCTTTAATTATTGGTGGAACTTCTATTTTGATTATGGTTTGTAAACAATCTATTATGACTGGTGTGATATGTATTTTTATATCAGCACTAGCAGTTTATTTAAAATATATAATGATAAAAAATAAACAAAAATTTCAAAAGAAAGTAAACGAAACAGAGTCAAAATATAATGCAACTTTTATTGACTTTATACAAAATATAATTGCTATAAGAAAATTAAATATATCTAAATTTTGCAATGACAAAATAACAGAAAATGCAGAAGAATATTTAAAAGTAACAAAAATAAATGAAAGAAAAAGGTCAAATGCAAATGGTGTATTTACAGGTTTAATGGATGTTTTATATTTAGTAGTAATTATTAGTACAATTATCATGGTTTCAAATGGAGAAGATGGATTACCATATTTATTATTTTATTTATCAGCAATTGGAAAATTATATTCAAATTTGAACAGTCTAGTTAGGCTAATAGATATAACAGAAAGATATAAAACAGCAAAAAAACAATTAGATGAATATTTTAAAGATAATAAGAAAATAAGGTTACTAGATAGGTTTGAAAATATTAAATTGAAAAATGTTATATTTTCATATACAAAAGATTCAACCAAAATAAAAATACCAGAGTTTATATTAAACAAAGGAGATAAGATTAGTATTGAAGGGGAATCAGGACAAGGAAAGACAACAACAATGAATATACTAGCAGGTTTATATCCATTAGAAAAGGGAGAGTTATTAGTTGATAATCAATTAAAAAAAGATTGCCGAATGGATTTAGTATTTGTATCTCAAGAAGTTGAATTGTTTGATTTAAGCATAAGAGATAATTTATGTTTAGGAAAAAAGATTCCAGAAGAAAAAATAATCCAGTTACTTGATGAAGCAGGATTAATGAATTGGTATAAAGAATTGCCAAATGGACTTGAAACAATGGTTGGAGAAAAAGGAATAAAATTATCTGCAGGTCAAAAGCAAAGATTAAATTTAATTAGAGGAATATTAATAGATAAAGAATTGTATTTTTTTGATGAGCCAACATCAAATTTAGATATAGTGTCTGAAGAAAAAATGATAAGTATGATTAAAAAATATTTAAACAATAAGACTTATGTAATAATTACACACAGACCTAAAATTACAGAATTATGTAATAGGCATTATGTTTTTGAAAAACATATGATGAAAGAGTTTATCAACGAAGTAAATCATGAATAATAGAAAAGCACTCGGAATTGTCCGGGTGCTTTTCTATGTGGAGGGAATATGCTAGTTACATGTAAAAACACATGCTGTAAATATTATTACCGACTCAAGAAAGGGCAGCACTGTCCAGCAGAGGAAGGGTGTCCTGGGTACACCAGGAACAAAAGAAAAGCTGATAGAAAGATACCGAAGTGCAAGGAATGCGAATATTGCAAAAGGATTATTACCAATGATGGAAAGGAATATCATTATGCTTGCACATATATGAACAGGAACAAGGTAATTCTCTTTGTGGAAAAGAGAAAGTGTGATTGTAGAGTAATGTAGCAGGAGGGTGCGAAAGGCAAGCACACCGGTGTTAGTAGCCGGAGGAAGCAGGTTCGATTCCTGCTCCTGCAATCGTGCGACGTCGCAAAAGAATATGGCAGAGTGGACGAAAGAAAAGATAAAACAATTGATAGCGGAAGATAAGCTATATAGATTCTACAAGAGTAGAGAGTGGAAGGAACTGAAAGAGAAAGTCCTGAAGGAATTCCATATTACGTATTGTATTTCTTGTTGATTTTTGCGCTA
>OIYO01001786.1_pt1 | contig 10536 bp, 6 predicted proteins | sample 1588191 | NCBI WGS metagenome assembly OIYO01 (sample SAMN03283275) | human gut metagenome | biome: human-associated habitat; material: feces | host: Homo sapiens | place: Peru | collected 2012 | reverse complement strand
GGTTGTAACCGCCAGCCATAACCCCGCCAAGTACAACGGCTACAAGGCATACGGTCCCGACGGCTGCCAGTTAGGGCTTGAAGCCGCCGATTATGTGCTTTCCATAATGAATAAGGTTGATATTTTTGACGAGGTTAAAACGGTTGATTTTGATACCGCCGTTAAAAACGGAAGTATTGAGTTTATAGGCGATGATGTTATTGAGGATTATCTTAATTGCGTTCTTGCCTGCCGCGTAGCGCCCGAGGCGGACGTTAAATCACTTAAAGTAATTTATACTCCTCTGCACGGCAGCGGTAATAAGCCCGTAAGAAGTATTCTCCGCAAAATCGGTGTTAAAAACGTAACGGTAGTTCCCGAGCAGGAAATGCCGAACGGCAACTTTCCCACCGCCCCCTACCCCAACCCCGAAATTCGCCAGGCGTTTGAGTGTGCCTTAAAGCTTGCCGAAACCGTAAAGCCCGACCTGCTGCTTGCAACCGACCCCGATTGCGACCGCGTTGGCATTGCCGTAAACACAGGGGACGATTACAAGCTGCTTTCGGGCAACGACGTGGGTGCACTGCTGCTTGATTTCGTGCTTTCCCGCCGCAAGGCAAACGGCACTTTGCCCAAAAAACCGATTGCCGTTAAAACCATTGTTACAACCGAGCTTTGCAGAAAAATCGCCGCTGACTACGGCTGCGAGCTGCGCGATGTTCTGACCGGCTTTAAGTTTATAGGCGAGCAGATTACTCAGCTTGAAGAAAAGTGCGAAGAAAACCGTTTTGTATTCGGCTTTGAAGAAAGCTACGGCTATTTGGGCGGCACCTATGTGCGCGATAAGGACGCGGTTATCGCCTCAATGCTTATTTGCGAAATGGTGGCTTTTTATAAGGCAAAGGGTCTTTTGCTTACCGATGTTTTAGAGGAGCTTTATAAGAAATACGGCTACTACTTCTGCTCGCAAAAAAGCTTTACCTGCGAGGGTGAAAGCGGTATGAAGCGCATTGCCGGAATAATGGATACCCTGCGAAGAGATACTCCCGCCGAAATTGCAGGCGAAAGGGTTGTAAGAGCAGACGATTATGAAAAATCGGTAAGCCGCAACCTTGAAAACGGAACAGAGAGCAAAATTACACTGCCTGTTTCCAACGTTCTTTGCTATTATATGGCTGACGGCAGCTCACTTATAGTCCGTCCTTCCGGTACAGAGCCTAAAATCAAGCTTTATATCGGCTCGGTAGGCGTAACTGAGGAAGACGCAATTGCAAAGCGCACCGCGCTTGAAGAAAGCGGCACAAAGCTACTCGGATTTTAAAATAACGATATGCATATAAGTAAAAAGCGGAGCATAAATTACTATGCCCTGCTTTTTACTTATTTTAGAGAATTATTTCCGTCACCGCATGCTCGCCCTTATGTATTCCGAAATCGGCAGTAAAATCCTTTCCGGCTATACTGTAATTGCCGTAAAATCCGCGGAACTCGGCATAACCGTTTTCATCGGTTGTAAGCTCTGTTTCGGTGTGCCATACCTCGTTTATCAGCTTTTCAAGCCTTATACCCGCCTTTTTCGGGGTTAAATCGTGGTGCCACAGCCCGCCGCGGCACTGGTTTTCGTTCCAGCTGCCTGTGCCGTCGTCATAGGCATAGCCGTCGGGAATATTCCAGTAAATTATATCCTGCATTGCCGGGTGACTGAACCATACAGAGTAAAGCAGCTCAAGCAGATCCGCCTGTAATTCCTCGTCCTCAGCGGTATCGCCGAAGGTCGGCACAGTAACCTCGGTCATTTCAAGCGGCAGTCCCAGCTCGGCTATTATGTCAAGTCCCTTAAGATTTACAAGCGGGTCAACCAATTTTTCGCCCCGCTTAACGCTGTTTTCGTAAGCCTCACCGGTTTTATCGGTTGCGCCGGTGAAAATATGGTGCTGCAAGCCTATTTTATCGATTCCCGCGCCGCTTTTAAGCGCGTTTTCAATCATCATAAAGTAAGCGCTGCGGTATTTTGCTGCACTCAAATTAACCAGCGGGTTACCCTCGTTTATAACCAGTGTTTCATTCGGGAAATATTTTCTTGCAAGCGCAAATGACCATTCTATTATATCGCGCTTGCTGCTGATAACGCTTTTGTAGCCCCACCACTGCTCGCAAAGCAATTCGTTAATTACCTCAAATTCAAGCAGTCTTCCCGTAAAGCGCTCGGATATTTGCCTGAAACGCTCCTCATAAAGCTTTTCCATAGCCTTCATATCATCGCGCGGCAGCCATTCAGGTATAAATTTATCATACACAAGACAATGCAGCTTAGGCATTATACCGTTTTCCTCGCAGTATTCCACGCAAAGCTCGGGGGCGGGTCTGCGCCACACCTTATCGCTGTTTTTATCATAGCGCGGTTTGCCCTTTTCGGGCTCTAAACCGTCCCAATAAAACGGAACGGTTGCAAGGTTAAAGCATTTTTTAAAATTCGCGCGGTATCTTTGGTTATATTCTTCGTTATCAAATTCTTCAAGCATAAAAATATTTGCGCCGAAACCGAAATCGTGTGAAAGCTGGTTGACCTTAATTTTTGCGTTTATAATCGGTCTGCCCTCAGTGTCGGTAAGGCGCAGCTTGCAGTAGCCCTTACGGTATTTTTCAATATCGTTTTTTACTCTGCCCTCAAGCAATTCGCGGCTGTCCTCCGCTGCTTTCATCCAAATTTTTCTGTTTTCCGCCGGGTTAAGCATAAAAATTTCCTCCTATACTCAAAAAAGAAATAGTTTTCTTTTGCATATTATATATAACTTTTAAGGCGCTTTCATCAACAATATTACACTGTTCGCAAACAATATTACGATTACTTGATTTTTTTTACTCCTTGTGGTAAAATTATCCCACATAACTTGAAAAGGCAGAGATACTATGAAAAACAATTCAAAGGGACTGTTTAAAAGATTTTTACCGTATTTACTGGCGTATAAGGGCACAATAGCGCTCGACCTTTTTTGCGCTTCCCTCACCTGCGTTTGCGACCTTGTTTTGCCGCTTATTTTGCGGACGATAACCAACACAGCGGTAAACGATATTTCGGCGCTGACAGTAAGCCTTGTTCTTAAAATGAGCGGGCTTTACTTTATTTTAAGGCTTATTGACGCCGCCGCGCAGTATTATATGGCGGATATGGGTCACGTTATGGGTGTATACATAGAAACCGCTATGCGGCGTGATGCGTTTGCCCACCTGCAAAAACTGGGGCACAATTACTACTCAAACACCAAAATCGGGCAGATAATGGGCAGAATTACAAACGACCTTTTTGAAGTTACCGAGTTTTCACACCACTGCCCCGAGGAATTTTTCATAGCCTTTCTTAAAATTGCGGTAAGCTTTACCGTGCTTTGCACATATAATATTCCGCTAACGCTTATAATTTTCCTCTGCGTTCCGTTAATGGTAGTCGTATCGGTTTACCTTAACAGAAAAATGCGCGCCGCCTTTAAAAATCAGCGTGTGCAAATAGGCGAGCTTAACGCGCAAATTGAGGACAGTCTGCTTGGCGAGCGCGTAGTTAAGGCATTTTCTGCCGAAAAAGCCGAGCAGGAAAAGTTTAATGCGGGCAATGAAAAATTCAAAAGCATTAAAAAAGCTACATATAAAATTATGGCGCAGTTTTCCGCCTCTACCCACCTGTTTGACGGGCTTATGTATATCGTGGTAATTTTAGGCGGCGGGCTTTTCGTAATTTACGGCGGAATAACCCCCGGCGACCTTGTAGCCTATGTGCTTTATGTTTCCACCCTTATTGCCACAATTCGCCGCATAGTTGAGTTTGCCGAGCAGTTCCAGCGCGGTATGACAGGCATTGAGCGCTTTTTTGAAATTATGGACGCGCCCATAGAAATAACCGAAAAGCCGAACGCCGCGGCGCTTGAATGTAAAAAGGGCGAAATTGAATTTCGCGACGTAAGCTTTAATTACGAAGCAGACAGTGAAAAGGTGCTAAAGCATTTGAACCTTAAAATCGCGGCGGGTGAACGACTGGCGCTTGTTGGCACCTCGGGCGGCGGCAAAACCACCCTTTGCAGCCTTGTGCCCCGTTTTATGGATGTTACCGGCGGCGCGGTTTTAATTGACGGTCAGGATGTGCGCGACGTGACCCTTGCAAGTCTTCGCGGAGCTATTGGTATTGTTCAGCAGGATGTTTACCTTTTCAGCGGTACGGTAAAGGAAAATATTGCCTACGGCAAGGAAAACGCGACCGACGAGGAAATAAAAAACGCCGCACTGCTTGCGGGGGCTGATGAATTTATCTCCCGCCTGCCCGATGGCTATAATACATATGTAGGCGAGCGCGGCGTTAAGCTTTCGGGCGGGCAAAAGCAGCGCATTTCAATAGCGCGCGTGTTCCTTAAAAATCCGCCCGTTCTTATACTTGACGAGGCTACAAGCGCACTGGATAACGAAAGCGAAATTTTGGTGAGCGAAAGCCTTGAAAAGCTGGCGCATAACCGCACCACGCTTACAATTGCCCACCGCCTTACCACCGTAAAGGATTACGACCGCATTGTGGTGCTGGGAGCCGAGGGCATTGAAGAAACAGGCACTCACGAAGAACTGCTAGAAAGAAAAGGCACTTATTATAAGCTATGGAATAAAATAAGGTGACAGCGGCATTTATTTATTACGCCATATAATAAGCATCGTTCCGTTTTTAACGCTCATTTTAGCAGTTGTGCCGGTAAATTCATTGCTTACCCCAAGCGGAAAGCTGTATTCAAGCACTGCGTTTTCTAGCGGGTATAATACTCCCTCTAAAGTAACGCCCTCTGCCGTTCCGCTCATAGCAAAAACCGATACCGTGCCCTCGCGCTCTGAAAACTCAATTTCGGAATTTGTAATGCAGCAGGCAGTATAGCCGTTAAAGCAGAGGTATCCCCTGCCGCCGCGGCGGGATATATAGCACAATGTCTGATAATTGGCAAATGTATGGTCGGGTCTGCCCCCTACACCGCCGTATATAACAAATTCATTATATCCGCGCTCAAAGCCTGTTTTAACCGCAAGAATAGTGTCGGTATCATTTTTCATAACCGGGTGCTTAATAACCTCCGCGCAATCGGGCACAAAGCCCAGCGAATCAAAATCACCCACGGCAATATCCGGCTGAACACCGAATTTTTCCAAATGATTTATTCCCGAGTCCGCCGCTATAATTAAATCTCCGTCATTTTTTACCAATTCGTCGGGCAGACCGTCCGCCGCGCCGAAAATGTAACAAATTCCCATTAAAAAATCTCTCCCGAAATTAAAGTTTGTGTTGAAAAATGTCGCCGCAAGAGTATAATAGTATAGTAACTATATTTTAACAGATATTTTATAAAAAACAATACTTTTTTAAGGCGAGGAACAAAATGAACGCAACTTTGCGAAAAGCACTTATAATTTCAGGCGCGGCTTTGGGCGCGGTAATTGCCGCTGCGGTCGCTGTGGTTATTATTCTGAAAACCGGCTCGCGTGCGGCAAACGCACGGCTTGATAACCCGCCCGTTTCATCGGCACTTGCAAGCTCAGAGCCGCAGGCACCTGTAGATAACGGCATACGCCTTGTTATATCCTCCCCTGAAAATGATACTTTAAACGTAACAGCCCCGGAATTTACGTTTTCCGGCACCTCTGACCCGGCAGAGCCGCTTACGGTAAACGGCACGGCAGTTGAGCGCGGCGAGGACGGCGCGTTTACATATAACGTTACGCTTAATGTCGGCAAAAACACCTTTGCGTTTGAGCACAAGGGCGAAACAAAAACCTACACCGTAAATTACAGGTACGTTATAATAGAAAGCTATTCGCCTGCAAAGGCGCAAACATATCCCAGCGGTTCAACGCTTGTTGTAAACGTTATGGCGCGCAAGGGCAGCGCGGTAACAGCCACATTTAACGGATCAGCTCAAAATCTTACCGTTGCAAACAACAGTAATGATGAAAAATCCGATTTTATATCGTATAACGGCGTTTTCAAGCTGCCGGGAAACAACACGCAAAACCTCAACCTCGGCAAAATTGTATTTAAAGCCACGCACGCCGGCAAAAGCGAAAGCTTTTCATCGGGCATTATAACCTGTAAAAAGAGCGATATTATAGTCGATTATGACCCCAAAGCCACACCTACCGGCGGTAAATATATGAATGTAGGCTCGGGCTGTATTGCCGAAATTGTGGGCGAAACCGCCGAGACCTTTGACGGCAACGTTTCCGCCGCAGCCCTCAAAAACGGCTCGGTTGACTGGTCAAGACCTACCAATAACTATCTCCCGCGCGGAACGGTTGATTATTCGTCGCCCGACCTTGTTATATATGAAACCAAGTCCAACAAAAATGAGTATATAACCTTGCGCGCAGGCTACCGCGTTTATAAGGAACTGCGGGATAAACCGCGCAACGAGCGCAAGCAAATTACCAAGCAATATACCGGCACCCTGCCCGACCACAACGAGATAAAGCTTGCCTCATTTGAAAACGGCGATACGCACACCGTTTTAACCTTTGATACAAACTGGAAAGCCCCCTTCTACTTTGACATTTTGCCGCAAAATTACGCTAACCCCGCAACTCAGAATTACAATGTTTCGGCGGTAACATTTCAATATATTGATATAACATTTTGTTATGCCACTGTGTTTGAGGGCGAAATTTCAATACCCGAAGATAACCCGATTTTTAAGAGCGCGGAGCTTTTCAAGAATATGAACGCCGATAAAAGCGCCGTGCGTGATTATACCCTGCGGCTTTATCTTAAAAAGCAGGGCGCGTTTTACGGCTGGGACTGCGCGTATAATAACGCGGGGCAGCTTGTATTTACATTTTTAAACCCGAAAAAGGTTACCGCAGCGGATAACGAATACCGAACAAATTTAAACGGCGCTAAAATTCTTATCGACGTGGGTCACGGCGGAACAGACGGCGGTGCCGCAGGGCTCGGTAATCTTAAAAACAGCTATTGCGAAAAGGTAGCAAATCTAAAGCTTGCTAAAAAAATAGAGGCGGAGCTTAAAAAGGCAGGAGCAAAGGTTGTAATGACAAGAACGGGAGATACCGTAAGCTCCACCCTTGATAAAATTGCAATATTAAAACGTGAAAAGCCCGATTACTGCATAGCCGTGCATCATAATTCATCTACAAGCGGCAGCGCAAGGGGCTTTGGGGCATATTATTCAAACTCTTTTTCAAAGCGCCCGTCTGAGCTGGTCCTCGCGCAGACGAAAAACTCTACATCACTGTATACGGATTTCATTTTTAAATGGCATTACTACTTTATGTGCCGCATAACCACCTGCCCCGTGGTGCTTACCGAAAACGGATTTATGTCTAACTCGGCTGATTTCGGCATAATAACAAACGATGCAAAGAACACCGAAAAGGCAAAAGCCATAACCCGCGGAATAGTTGATTACTTCAATTCAATACAATCCGAATAAAGTCAGGCCCCGATAAGATTTGCTCTTACCGGGGCTTATTATCTATTCAAATAATATAAAACACTCTCAAATTAAATTCAACTGCTCATTTTTCGCCTGTAAAACGCCAGTGCCCCAAGCAGCAAGACGCCGGCTATCATATTCCGTGCCGGAAAACGCTCGCTCAGGGTGCCGTTTATGAGCCTGCCTATCGCATAAACAACAAAAAACACACTGCCAAGCATAGAGTCCATATTATCACCCAATCAGAACAAAGTTCTATATTTTTAATATTTGTTAGAACAAACGAAACATAGCATCTTACTTAATACTTGTGAATAAAATTTCTGATTTTCGGCTTGACAAATACCCCCAAGGGGTATATAATAACACACAGAAAGGAAGATAGCCTATGAAGCAGGAAGAATATATAATAAGCGGAATGTCCTGTGCGGCTTGCTCCGCCTCGGTTCAGCGCGTAGTGTCGCGGCTGGAGGGCGTTGAAAGCTGTGATGTAAACCTTATAACAGGAAAAATGACCGTAAGTTATGATGAGCAAAAGACCGGTCAGGCAGATTTTACCCGCGTGGTTGAAAAAGCGGGGTTTGGAATACGCCCCGATACCCCCGAAGAAACAGAAAAACCGAAAACAGACGAAAAGAAAAAGGGCGGATTCGGCGGTACTGCGGTTTCGGCGGTATTATCGGCGTTATTGCTCTACATTTCAATGGGGCAAATGCTGACGGACAAGCTGCCCGTTCCCCCGTTTATGAATATTTCGGGCGACCCCTACGGCTTTGCGCTTACCCAGCTGCTGCTTTGCATACCCGTAATGTTTATAGGCAGGCGCTTTTTCACCCACGGTATTCCCCTGCTTTTGCGCGGTAACCCGAATATGGATTCTCTTGTAGCCGTTGGCGCGGGCGCCTCATTTATTTACAGCGTGGTTATGACCTATATGATACCCTACAATATGCACGCGGTGCATAACCTCTATTATGAATCGGTAGCAGTGGTAATAACTCTTGTGGCGCTTGGCAAGCAGCTTGAGGAGCACAGCAAGCGCAGAACAGCCTCGGCAGTGGAAAAGCTTATGCGCCTATCGCCTGATACCGCGCGTGTACTGCGCGACGGCAAGGAAATTACAGTACCCACAAAAGATGTAGCCGTTGGCGAAACGGTAATTGTAAAGCCGGGCGAGAGCATACCGCTTGACGGCAAAATAATAAAGGGCGAAAGCAGCGCCGATGAATCAATGCTGACGGGCGAAAGCCTGCCGATTGAAAAGACAGAGGGCAGCCTTGTTACAGGCGGCAGCATAAATATAAGCGGCGTAATATATGTTACGGTTACAAAAATCGGTAAGGATACCGCCCTTGCAAAAATAATTAAATTTGTTGAGGACGCGCAAAATAAAAAAGCCCCCATTTCAAAAACGGCGGACAAGGTTGCCGGCGTGTTTGTGCCGGTGGTAATTACTATTGCGGTTATTGCCGCGGCGGCGTGGCTTATTGCGGGTAAGGATATTTCCTTTGTGCTAAGGGTATTCACAAGCGTGCTTGTTATCGCCTGCCCCTGCGCTTTGGGGCTTGCAACGCCTACTGCGGTAATGGTAGGCACAGGGCTTGGCGCCGAGAACGGAATTTTAATACGCAACGGCGAGATTCTTGAAATAACCCACACCGTAAAGGCGGCGGTTTTTGATAAAACAGGCACCGTGACCGTCGGTAAGGCAGCGGTGACCGATATTTACGCCGACGATAAAGCGCGGCTTTTGAAAACCGCAGCGGCAGCCGAGGCTGACTCTGCTCACCCGTTGGCACAGGCAGTGGTTACCTACGCCGCCGAAAGCGGCATTACCGTAACCGAAAGAGCGGAAAAGAGCGAATATATTTCGGGTAAAGGGCTTAGGTGCATTATAAACGGTGAAAATATTATGCTCGGCAACGCTGCGCTGCTTGCAGAGGGCGGCGCTGATATATCAAAATACCGCGAAACGGGTGAAAGGCTTGCGGGTGAAGGTAAATCACTTATTTACGCCGCCGTAAACGGCGAGTGCATAGGTCTTATAGCCATTGCCGACCAAATACGGGAAACATCTAAAGATGCTTTTGCCCGACTTAAAAAATTAGGTATTAAAACCGTAATTTTATCGGGCGATAATAAAGCCTGCGCCGAGTATATAGGCGCGGCGGTAGGTGCCGACGAGGTATACTCCGAGGTCCTGCCCGAAGAAAAAGCAAAAATAATTTCCGAAATAAAGCAAAAATACGGCGTTGTTATGATGGTGGGCGACGGCATTAACGACGCTCCCGCTTTGACCGAGGCTGATATAGGCTGCGCTGTGGGCGGCGGCAGCGATATTGCAATTGAGGCGGCTGATATTGTGCTTATGAAAAACGACCCGCTCGATGTTCCGCGCGCAATACGCCTCAGCCGACTGACCATAACCAATATAAAGGAAAATCTTTTCTGGGCGTTTTGCTATAACGCAATTTGCATACCCATAGCAGCGGGGCTGCTTTATGTTTTCGGCGGCACGCTTTTAAGCCCGATGCTGGCGGGGCTTGCAATGTCGCTAAGCTCGGTATTCGTTGTGGGTAACGCTTTAAGATTAAGGAGTAAAAAGCTATGAGCGAATGTGAATGTTGTAAAAAGAAAAAGCACCGCGATGAAAAGGAGTATAAGCTGCTTATAAACCGCCTTAACCGCATAGAGGGGCAGATAAGGGGTATTAAAGGCATGCTTGAGAAAAATGCCTATTGCACCGATATTCTGGTTCAGGTTTCTGCCGTTAATGCGGCGCTCAATTCATTTAATAAAGAGCTGCTTGCAAATCATATCAAAACCTGTGTGGCGGAGGATATTCGCAATGGTAAAGACGAAACAATTGACGACCTTGTCGCAACCTTGCAAAAGCTTATGAGGTAGGTGCTTTTGATGAAAAAATTTAATGTTACGGGAATGAGTTGTGCTGCTTGCAGTTCCCGTGTTGAAAAAGCGGTTTCAAAGGTTGAGGGCGTACAGTCCTGCTCGGTAAGCTTGCTTACAAATTCTATGGGAGTAGAGGGCAGTGCAAGTGAAGAGAGCATAATCGCGGCGGTTGAAAAAGCAG
>OIYO01001785.1_pt1 | contig 10543 bp, 16 predicted proteins | sample 1588191 | NCBI WGS metagenome assembly OIYO01 (sample SAMN03283275) | human gut metagenome | biome: human-associated habitat; material: feces | host: Homo sapiens | place: Peru | collected 2012 | reverse complement strand
TCGATGATGCACCATTTGGTAAAGTAAATCCCATTGTTGTATTATTAACATCATATTTTGGTGAATAATTTTCTAATGCTCCACCACTTGCAGATTCTAACTTTATCCCTGTTACTCTTATATCTGCTCTTGTTCTAAACATCGCATCTGATGTTATTGATAATTTACTGGCAAGTCCTGAATAGGCAACAGTATTAATTAAAAACAAAACAAAGAAAACTGTCATTATTAAATTTTTTAATTTAAATCCACTTTTAACTTCTAAACCACTACTGCCAAAATATTTTATAGTAAAATCGCTACTATTAATTAAATCTAGAAATTTTCTAAATACAAAGTCATTATCATTACTAGCACATCTAGAAGAACTTTCTATAATTTTATCAAATTCCTCTTTAAATATTATTGGATCTTTTACTTGATATTTTACTATAATATCTATATCATGGAGGAAGTCCAGACCATCCTTTCCGCCGGTGCGGGCGGCAGCACCAAACTGGTGGCCGACGGCGGAAAGCGGATGCAGCGCATCTTCAATTTCAAATATCCGACCGAGTATATCCAGCGCTTTGCGGAGGTACTGGAACGGAAAAAAGGAGTGGCTGATTTTTATGATCACGATTTGGGTCCCGAAACGTCTGGTAGAGATTGACCTGTACAACATCGCCTCCCGCAGCCCGGAAGCGCTGGCCGAAATGAGCGAGCGCAGCTACCGCGAGCGGGTCCGCTATGCTGCCGAGAAGGTCCGCTTTTCCGGCACGAAGATCGTCATGCTCACCGGCCCGTCGGCCAGCGGCAAGACCACTTCGGCCCACAAGCTGGCCGAAGAGCTGATCCGTCAGGGCACGCCGGCCCATGTGGTCAGCCTTGACAACTTCTTCCGGGGCGCGGAGTTCTATCCCCGTCTGCCCGACGGCACGCTCGATTACGAGAACCCGGACACCATGGACCTGCCGTTGATCCGTCAGTGTCTGCATGAGCTGAGCGAGACGGGAAAGACCGTCCTTCCCATCTACGATTTCGCCACCGAAAAGCGCTCGAGCGAGACGGAAGCGGTCGATCTGCAGGGCGGTGTCTGCATCGTGGAAGGCATCCACGCCCTCAACCCGGAGCTGACCGGTCTGGTCCCCGGCGAAGAGGTCTACCGCATCTATGCCGGTCTGCGGGAGGAATACTGCATCGATGGCCGCCGCGTCATCAATACGCAGGATGTCCGTCTGTGCCGCCGCACCCTCCGCGATGCCGCTGCCCGGGGCCGCAGTCCCGAAAAGACCCTCGCCATGTGGGACCGCGTTCTGGACGGCGAGACGCGGTATATCAAGGGCTTCAAGACGACGGCAGACTTTCTGCTGGATACGTCCTTCACCTACGAACTGGGCCTGATCGCCCAGCTGCTGCAGAAAGTGCGGCGTCAGTTCGTGCTGGAAGGCCACAACGCCGAACTGTGGGACGAGACGGCCCGCCGGTTCGAGCATGTGGCGCCGCTCCCGCTGGACCTTCTGCCCGCCGACAGCATGCTGCGGGAGTTCTACGGCAGCGAGGCGAAATAACGCGGGAACGTTCGCTTTTTGTGCAAATGCGAAAAAACTGTTTCCAAATCCGCACGAAACTGTAAAACTTGCGGTGGATTCGTTGCAATCGGCCTTGGAGTGCGCTATAATGAAACCATCATCCGACAGCACAGAAGGAGGGCGTTCCTCCGCTAAGAGAGGTGTCTATTATGGATTTCAATAAGATCAAAGAAATGGGTCTGGAATATGCCGAAAAGGGCAAGAACGCAGCCATGGATCTGGCAGAGCGCGGCAAGACGCAGGCAAAGATCGTGAACGAGCAGACCAAGCTCGCCCGCGCACAGCGTCAGCTGGGTGCACTGGTGTATAGTCTGGCAAAGGGCAATGAGGAAAATCAGCCCCTCGTGGACAAATACATCGAGATGATCGATACCATCGAAAAGGACCTCGCAGCCCTGAAGGAGAGCGTCAACATCCCCACCGCGGCCGCTGCCCCGGCGGAGGAAGCTGCTCCCGAAGAAGCGGAGACGATCACGATGGATTTCCCCCTTGAGGAAGCCCCCGAAGCAGAGAAAAAGACCTGCCCCCAGTGCGGTGCGCCCGTCTCGCAGGATGCCCTGTTCTGCAATAAGTGCGGCGCACAGCTGTAATGCAAAAAGCAAACTCTGGCCCGATGCGGGCGGTGTCTCTGCGGGGATGCCGCCTGTTTTTGTGTCAAAGTGTGAAAAATCTGGAAACATTTGAGCCGAAAACCCGGAAAGTGGGCGTCTCCCCTTGAAAAAGGGCGGATTCTGCGATACAATAAAGCCCTGATTTTTGAAGCGGAAAGGAACGTCGCCCATGCAGGATTGGCCGGAACGCGAACACTATACGGCAGAGGACCTCATCCAGATCCTCCGCATCCTCCGCGACCCGGAAACGGGCTGCCCGTGGGACAAGGTGCAGACGCACCAGTCCATCCGGAAGAATTTTCTGGAGGAGACGTGTGAAGCGCTGGAAGCCATCGATGCAGACGACCCGGCCATGCTTCGGGAAGAGCTGGGCGATGTGCTGATGCAGGTGGCGTTCCATACCGTCATCGAGGAAGAGCGGGGCCGGTTCGATTTTGAGCAGGTCTGCCGGGAAGTGTGCGAGAAGCTGGTGTTCCGGCATCCGAACATCTTTACCTCGTCAGCGGCGGAAAATGCCGGTATAAACAGCTGGGATGCGCTCAAAAATAAGGAAAAGGGACGCCGCACGCTGGCCGATGAACTGGACACCGTTCCGGCGACTCTGCCCGCGTTGATGCGCGCCCAGAAGCTGCAGAAGCGTGCCGCCGGCCGGGGGCTGGGGGTCACCAGCCCGGAACAGGCCGCTGCCGCCCTGAAAGATGCCGAACAGGCATGGGATGCGGCTTCGCCCGAACAGGCCGCCGACCGGGCGGGAGAGCTGCTGTTTGCAGCGGTGAACGCCATCCGGCTGTCCGGCGTGGATGCCGAAGAGGCGCTGACCTTTGCGTCCAAGCGGTTCCGGGATTCGCTTCTGGAACAGGAAACGTGATCGAACGGGGATCGGGCCGTGGGGTCTGCCCTGTAGATTGAAAATGATGAGTAGAAAATTGTGGAGGTTTTACGATTATGACCAAGACTGATTTGATCGCACAGGTTGCGGCAAACACCGAGATGAGCAAGAAGAGCGCAGAGCTGGCTGTCAACGCCGCATTCGAGGCTCTGGGCAAGGCCATGGCTGAGGGTGAGAAGATCACCATCTCCGGCTTCGGCACGTTCGAGGTCCGTGAGCGCGCAGAGCGTCAGGGCATCAACCCCCGCACCCGCGAGCCGATCACGATCGCAGCTTCCCGCAGCATCGTGTTCAAGCCGGGCAAGGCTCTGAAGGACACCCTGTAAGTTCGTTTTTTGCCGCCGGGGCCGCAGATGGTTCCGGCGGTTTTTGTTACCCTCTCAGTCAGACCGGTTTTGAGTGAGAAAATGAAAAAGCCCGTTTTGGCGGGAGCAAAAGTGCTTCGCGAAAACGGGAAAAGGGAGAAATCATGAGATTAGACAAGTACCTGAAAGTTTCGCGGCTCATCAAGCGCCGTACTGTTGCCAACGAGGTGGCCGATGCGGGCCGCATCCTCATCAATGGCAAGATCGCAAAGGCCAGTCAGGCCGTCAAGGAAGGCGACATCATCGAGGTCACCTTCGGCAACCGGCCCATCAAAGTGAAGGTCCTTTCGGACATCGAACCGCGCACCAAGGATGTCGCACGGGAAATGTACGAGATCATTTCGGAATGAACATCGGAGAAGCCGTTCGAGAACGAATCTTAGAACTGTGCAGAGAAAAGGATATTTCCATCAACAAGCTTTGCACGATGAGCGGAGTCACGCAGTCTACGGTGAACAATATCGTCAGCGGCAGAAACAACAGTGCGACCGTTTCCACCATCAAGAAGTTATGTGACGGGCTGGATATTTCCATCGAGGAGTTTTTCCACTCAGAATTGTTCCGAAATTTAGAACAGGAGCTGAAGTGAGCAAAGCGTTCTACCAACCCCTTACGGAGAATATAGTTTCTCAAAAGGGGAGTTGTGCCGATGAACAAGACTGCCGAAAAAACGCCAGCAAAGCCCCATGACTTGATCTTGGAGAGCCGGAGCAAGCTGACCATCACAGGCGTGAAGCGGGTGCTGCGGTGCGATGCCGACAGCGCCGCCATCGAGACGAGCCGGGGCGTGCTTCACCTCGCGGGCGCGGAACTGAGCGTGACGAGCCTCGACCTCGAGAGCGGGGAAGTGCGCCTGACCGGCCGCATCGACGCGCTGGAATACACGGCGGAGCGCACGCCGGGTGGATTCCTGCGCCGGCTGCTCCGCTGATGGCCCCTGCGCTGGACCCGGCGCTCGTCGGGCAGGAAGCGGCGGCGTGTGCGCTGCTGGGGGCCGTGCTGGGCCTTCTGCGGGCGGTGTTCCCGGCAAAGGGGCGGGGCACGTTCCTGCCGGACCTGCTGCTGGCCGGGGCGGTCCTGCTGGGCGTGCAGTCCTATGCGGCGTCGCTGAGCGCGGGCGGCGTGCTTCGGTGGTATCAGCTGGCGGCGGCAGTGCTCAGCGCACTGGGGGCCGAGCAGCTGGCTCGTCCGCCGCTTCGGGGGCTGTTCTGGCTGGTGTCTGCGCCGGTGCGGTGGACGCTTCGGCTGCTGCATCCGCTCCTTCAGCGCCGGAAAGCCCGCCAAAAGCGTGCCAAAGAACGCCGGAACGCAAAAAGAACCGCAAAAAAGCAAAAAAAGAACTTGCCAAGACCACAGCGGTTGTTGTATAATTCTAACGTATCAAAGTAAGACCACAGGCGCATCGGGCCTGCTGATATCAGGGGGCGCTGAGTCATGACCAATCCAAGCCGTAAAAAACGCAGGAAGAACACGGTGCTGCGCACCATCTTCCGGCTTTTCTTTGTCCTGCTGCTGCTCAGTATGCTGGCAGCATACATCTCCAATCAGGTGGCGATCAGCTCCAAACGCGCAGAGCTGCAGACCCTGAACGAGCAGATCGAACAGCAGCAGACCCAGAACGAGGAGCTGAAGCGCGTCCTCAGCGGCGATGCGGATGAGGTGACCGAGTGGGTCGCCCGCGATTCTTACAACTATGCCGCCCCCAACGAGCGCATCTTTGTGGATGTGACCGGAAACTGACAGGGGCATCCGGGAGGCTTTGCGGCCCGGAACAGCCAGCAAAAAAGAGAACAAGGAGTATTGAGTTTTGGCGATTGAGGTAGGGAACGTCTTTGAAGGCCGTGTCACCGGCGTAAAGCCCTTTGGCGCATTCGTTGCGCTGCCGGAGGGCCGGGTGGGCATGGTCCACATTTCCGAAGTGTCCAATGAGTATGTGCAGGACATTGCAGCGGTCCTGCACGAAGGCGATACCGTGAAGGTGCAGGTCATCAATGTTGCACCGGACGGCAAGATCGCACTGTCCATCAAGCGGCTTCTGCCGCCCCCGCCGCGTCCGGCCCGGAACGACCGCGGCCCGCGTCCCGGCGGAAACGGTCCCCGTTCGAACGGCCCCCGCGAAGGCGGTCATTTTGGCGGCTCCCGCGGCGGCGGACGTCCCCCGCGTGAGGGCGGACGCGGCCCTGCCCGGGAAGCAGCTCCCCGCGTGTGGCAGCCCAAGGCTCCCGCGAAGAGCGACAACCTGAGCTTTGAGGACATGATGAGCCGCTTCAAGAGCCAGAGCGAGGAAAAGATGGCCGACCTCGACCACGAGACCAACAACCGCCGGGGCGGCGGATATGCCCCCCGCAGCCGCCGTGGCCGCTGAGTCGTTGCCTCAGCTGGGATCACAAGGAACACAGGCAGGCCTGTCCCCGGTCGGACAGGTCTGTTTTTTCGGTACAGAACAGAAAGGAACTACCATGCCCGCAAAATTTGAACTGATCGCGCCCTGCTTCTTTGGATGCGAGTCCACGGCCAACTTCGAGCTGCGCCGCATCGGCGCGGAGAACATCCGGGTCAGCGACGGACGCCTGACCTTCGAGGGCGGCGCAGAGATGATCGCCGCCGCGAACCTCAACCTGCGCACCGTCGAGCGCGTCATGCTGCTGCTCAACACCTATCCGGCCTCCACCTTTGATGAACTGTTCGACGGCGTGTATGCCATCCCTTGGGAAGAGCTGCTCCCGGCGGACGCGGCTTTCCCGGTCACCGGCTCGTCCCTGAACAGCCAGCTGACCAGCGTGCCCGCGTGCCAGAGCATCATCAAAAAGGCTGTCGTCAAGCGCCTGATGAACAAGCACCACACCTCGGTCCTGCCGGAGACGGGAGCAGAGTATAAAATTCGCTTCATGCTGCGGAAAAATGTCTGCGAGATCATGCTGGATACCACCGGCGACGGTCTGCACAAGCGCGGTTACCGCCGCAACGCCATGGAAGCGCCCATCCGCGAGACGCTGGCCGCGACCATCGCCGACCTTGGCCGCGTCCGCCGCGACAGTCTCGTGGAGGACCCCTTCTGCGGCAGCGGCACACTGCTGATCGAAGCCGCTCAGAAGGCCATGAACATCGCCCCGGGCCTGAAGCGCCGCTTTGCCGCCGAGCGCTACAGCTTCGTTCCGGCTTCCATCTGGGCCGAGCAGCGCCAGAAGGCACTGGCCGAGTCCAAGCTGGATGTCGGCTTTGAAGCGTTCGGCTACGACATCGACCCCGCCGCTGTGGCACTGGCCAACGCCAACGCCAAGCTGGCCGGTGTGGAAAAGCGCTGCCACTTTGAGGTGGCCGATGTGGCCGATTTTGCCGCCAAGCCCGAAGCCATCGTCCTGACCAACCCGCCGTACGGCGAACGCATGAGCACCATTGAGGGTGCGGCCAAGCTGGCCCGGACGCTGGGCCGTCAGATGGAAGAACACCCCTGTGCGGGCGTGTATGCCATCACTGCCGATATGGAGTTCGAGAGCCACTACGGCAAGCGCGCCAACAAGCGCCGCAAAATGTACAACGGCATGATCCCCTGCCAGCTGTATATGTACTACGAGGCCCCCAAGTTCGAGCACAAGGCAAAGCCGATGCCGAAGCAGGGCTTTGACGGCAAGCGCACGACTCGTTTCGAGAAAAAATAAGCAAAAGTAATACTTTACAGCCGCACCAAGCCCGAAAGTTTGGTGCGGCTGCTGTTTTTTCAGGGGGTCCGGCTGAGAGAGATTTAACATTTCGTCAGTTGAATCAAAAGGGAAAAACGGGTATACTGTTACCGTGGTAAGAAGTGCAGCCGTGGGCTGCGGGAAGGGGAGAACGGAAATGGACGGGCGGATGCGACCCTATCTTCCGGAACTGACCATCCGAGATTATAATACTCATCTGTGGTATCTGCGGGGCGTGCGCTGGCAGATGTACCACTCTTATGGACTTTATTCGTGCCGCCTTTTGCAGTACAATGGAGTCCTGTTTGCCCTGCTGTCGGACAGCCTTGCGGGCCGCAGCGCGACCTGCAGAAAAGAGCGTCTGCCCGGGACCCTGTGCTGGAAGCAGATGATGTGCCAGACGCAGGGCATCCGGCTGGCGGCACAGGTGGAGATCCTGCTGGGCTGGCATAAGCTGCAGGACCGCCGCTGGGACGAGCTGCCCTTCCGGCAGCGTCTGCGCCGCGCGGCGGACCGTCTGCTGCTCCGCAAAGCCTACGAAAAGGCCGTGCGCGAGAACCCCGCGCTGGAACGGCTGTTCGGGCAGGAACAGGCTCAGGCCGTCGTGCAGATGAACCTCAATGCCAAGAGCTATGCCGAAGCCGCCGAACCCATGAGCAACATCTACGGCGCGCTGTATTCCACGCTGGCAACGGACGACCCCAGCCAGCGCAAAAGCATGCGCTATATCGGCAGCTGTGTCGGGCGGGTGTTCTATCTGCTGGAAAAGGCGGGCCGCGTGAAGGATGACAAGAGGGCCGGACGCTACAATGTGTTTCTGGTCAACGGCATCGAGGACAGTGAAACCGCCATGGAGAATGCCCGCCGTCAGGCGCTGGCGGCCGCAAACGACCTTGTTCGCGCCTACGGCATGTTAGATATTAAATTGAACAAAACGCTTATCGATAACATCATGATCCTTGGTCTGCGCCACGCTGTGGATCCGCTGGATGCGGAGAACCAGCCGGTGCAATGGGAGATGCCATGAAGGGGCGCAAGAGCTGGGCTATGGCCTATTGCGGCATGGCGGCGGCCCTGAGTGTGGCGCTGATGCTGCTGGGCGCGGTGATCCCGGTGCTGATGTTCATTGCCCCCGCGGCGGCCAGCTTGCTGATCGCGACGGTCTGCATGGAATGCGGCATGACCATGGCCCTGACGGCTTACGGCGCGGTCAGCTTGCTCAGTCTGCTGTTCGTGCCGGATAAGGAAGTGGCTCTCATCTTTGTATTCTTGTTGGGATACTATCCACTGATCAAGCCGAAATTGGAGCGTATCCGGCCGGCTCTCCTGCGCGGGCTGTGCAAGCTGCTGCTGTGCAACGGCGCGGTGCTGGCGATGTACGGGCTGGTGCTGCTCTTGGTCCCGGCGGGCAGCATCTCGCAGGAACTGCGCACGACAGCGCTGGTCGTCTCGCTGAGCACACTGGCGATGGGGAACGTGGCCTTTCTGCTGTACGACCGGGCCATCCATAATTTATTGCAGGTCTATCGGCTGGTCTGGCAGCCCCGGCTGCATAAAATGCTGGGGAAATAGCCCTCTCAGACAAAGCCTTGCGGCTTTGCCAGCTCCCCCACTGGGGAGCCGTTGGCATGTCGGGCAGCCCCTGCGGTTCGCGGAGGCCTGATTTACCGCAAAGCAGATGGCCCTGTTCTCATTGTAAGCGGGTGCCGGCCTCTGTCGCGGAGCACGGGGGCTTTTTGAAATCGAAATGTTTGCTCATCCAGCACAGCTAAAACCGGTTTGCCAATGGCTCTCCCTTTGGGAGAGCTGGTGAGCGAAGCGAGACTGAGAGGGTATTGAAAGGGGGAATGTGGAACTTCAGATGACGCAAAGCGCCGGGCCACGCGGGTGACAGCCGCGAGGGTGACGAGGAGAGGAATCATCGAAATTTTCGGCGGATGTTTCTCCGGTCGAACAAGGCTATACCGATCGAAGCGAGGGGCAAAAAGCGGCAGCAATACCGTAACAGATCCCCTCAAAGAAAGCCATACAAGAACATAAACTGTGTTAGAAAGCTGACAGCTGGTCTGTGCGCATTTTTTTGAGCGCCGGGCTGTCGGCATGGAGGTGTTTTGTATGTGTGGCATCGTTGGTTATGTCGGAAAGCGCAATGCGCAGGATGTTTTGCTGGATGGACTGGAAAAGCTGGAATACCGCGGGTACGATTCGGCGGGCGTTGCGCTGGCGCTGGATGGGGCCATCCGCGTGGTCAAGAGCAAGGGCCGTCTGGCGGAGCTGCGCCAGAAACTGGCCGCTCAGGCACTGGCTGAGAGCAGCTGCGGCATCGGACACACCCGCTGGGCGACCCATGGCGAACCCAGCGACGTGAACAGCCATCCGCATTCGACGCCGCGTGTGAGCATCGTGCACAACGGCATCATTGAGAATTACGGCATCCTGAAAGAACGGCTCATCGCCAAAGGTTATACCTTTGAAAGCGAGACGGACACCGAAGTTCTGGTCAAGCTCATCGATAGCTGCTACGAGGGCGAGCCGCTGCGCGCTCTTCATGCAGCGCTGGCGATGGTGCACGGCAGCTATGCGCTGGCCGTGCTGTTCCGGGATTTCCCGGACACTGTCTTTGCCGTCAAGCGGGAAAGCCCGCTCATCGTCGGCTGGGGCGAAGACGAAAACTTTGTGGCGTCGGATATCCCGGCCCTGCTGAAATATACCCGGAAGTACAGCGTCCTCGAAGAGGGCGACATGGCCGCATCCGCCGCATGGCAGCCGCCGGTGATCATGGCGCCCCCGGCGAACTCCTTTTTTCGAATCCAGGGATAACTGGAAAAGGATGGCTTAATGCCGTGCCAGTAGTCCGTTCCCGTGTAATATACATCACCGATGGCGCCGCTGCGGATAAGGCCTTTCAGATTTTCCACCAGAGGCACCCAGCGGATCAAAAAGCTCACCACTGTTTTCAACTCCTGATTGGCACTGGCGGCAGCAAAAAGCGCATCCGTTTCCTCCTGGGTGATACCTACGGGTTTTTCCAGCACCAGATGCTTTTTCGCCTGCAGCGCCAGCAGGCTTTCCTCTGCGTGCAGATAATTGGGCATACATTCCACTATCACGTCTACATCCGGGTCTGCCAGCATATCTGCATAGGCATTGTAAATACGGGCCTGGGGAGCCGCGCTGCGGGCAAAGGCTCTGGCATGTTCCGGATCTCTGCCGCATACTGCGGCTATATATACATGGGGATTGGCCTGGATAGCCTCTGCATGCTGCCGGGCCACCTGACCGGTGCCCCGGATCCCCACACCGAATTTTCCTTCTTTATAGTTCGCCATAATTTATTTCTCCAGCATGTTGTATATCTGAAGAGTGTACGCATTGAATTCGGGCGTCATCTTCATCTCCAGATTTCTGGGTCTGGGCAGCTCCACGC
>OIYO01001781.1_pt1 | contig 10550 bp, 8 predicted proteins | sample 1588191 | NCBI WGS metagenome assembly OIYO01 (sample SAMN03283275) | human gut metagenome | biome: human-associated habitat; material: feces | host: Homo sapiens | place: Peru | collected 2012 | reverse complement strand
CCGATTACCGAAGCAGAGGCGGCACACGATATACTTTATCGCGGCGAAAATGTAGGTAAGGTTGTGCTTGAAGTGAATTAGAATAAAATAATCATATACGTTATGATTTGTTCGTATTTGCGGGACGTCGGGGACGCCGTCCCCTACAGGGTTAACCGTATACACAAATTTAAATATAAATGCAGATACGTGATGCAGGGGTGGTTTTCTCTCCCGTGTGACGGTCTCTATCCTTTTAAAAATGCGGCGAATTTTGCGCCGCATTTTTTATCGGCGAACATAACGCACAGACCGCAAAACAAACCCGTTATTGCCGCGGAAATAATAAGTATCGGCAGATACGTAAAAACCGAAAGGCTCTTGACGGAAAAGGCGGCAAAACAGGTTTGCCCGATATTGTGCAAAATAGCACCGACAATACTGATTTCCGCAATGAATTTCTTTCCGCAAAGTTTTATAAGAACATATTCGCCCAAAAGGCACAAAACGCCGCCGCAAAGGCTGTACGGAACAAGCATCGGCTGTGCTGCAAAGACCGCGCCGAACAGGATTCTCGCAACCAAAATCATAAGAGTTTCGCCCGGGGTGAGATAAATCAGTGCAAAAAGAGTTATTATGTTCGCGAGCCCGAGCTTGACCCCCGGAACGGGAACAATGCTCGGAATTTGAGCCTCGATTGTGAATATAACGAGGGCGGCGGCACAGAGCATCGCACGCAGAGCGAGCCGCCTTGCGGAGTATAATGCCTTGCGGTTTTGTTTATTCAAAAAATTCACGTCCTTAATTTGTTTTTTTATCGGCTTACCGTGTCTGGTATATTCTCATCGGCTGTGCCGACAATTTTTATCATAAGTTTATTTGGCAAGCACACAATCGGGGTCGAACCGTCACGTATTTCGCCCGTATGTACGCATATGCGGTCGGGACAGTCGGCGGCGACAACCGAGATACTGCCGTGTTTGACCGCAACGGTGTTTGAGCGACCGTTATAATCAACGGTAAATTCGTATTCGTCGGTTACCGCGGATAAATCGATGCGGCGGATTAAATTTCCGTCACTGAAAACCTCGGCGATTTTTGAATTATTGTTCGGTTTTGCGCCGAATAATAAGAAAATAAATGCCGCAATTATGACCGAGCCGAGAATAATTGCGAATTTTTTGTGCGTCATAGGGTTTAGCCTCCCAAACATTATCGTTGAATTGCAAAAATCTATGGTAAAATTTAATGAAAATCCAACGAAAATATATTGTTCATAATCAAATGATAACGAATTTATAAAAATTTGTCAAGTTTTTTATATTAATGCTTGTTTTTTGTCGCCCGAAATGTTATACTAAGTATAGATAAATTGTATTTAAAATCAATGTGAAGTATGTGCAAACAATAAATTATAAAGGACTTGATTTGATAATGAATTACACGATGCTTACCGATTTTTATGAGCTTACAATGGCGAACGGTTATTTTCGTGAAGGTATGGGTGACAAAATCGCATATTTCGATATGTTCTTCCGCCAGGTTCCCGACGGTGCAGGCTTTGCCGTTATGGCAGGGGTTGAACAGCTTGTCGAATATATGAAAAATCTTAAATTCGAACCCGAGGATATTAAGTTTCTTCGTTCAAAAAATATTTTTGACGAAGGCTTTTTAAAGTATCTCGAGAATTTTAAGTTCAGTTGTGATGTTTGGGCTGTTCCCGAGGGAACGCCTATTTTCCCGAACGAACCTATTGTTACGGTTCGCGGTCCGCTGATTCAGGCACAGTTTTTGGAAACAATGGTATTGCTTACCGTAAATCATCAGAGTCTTATCGCAACAAAGAGCAACAGAATCGTCCGTGCTGCGGGTGATATTCCCGTTATGGAATTCGGCTCAAGACGCGCACAGGGCTATGACGGCGCAATATACGGCGCGAGAGCGGCGTATATCGGCGGTGTTTGCGGTACGGCGTGTACAATTTCGGATAAGATGTTTTCCGTTCCGGCACTCGGAACAATGGCGCACAGTTGGGTACAGTCTTTCGACAGCGAGTATGACGCATTTGTCGCGTATGCCGAAAGCTATCCCGATAACTGTGTGCTTTTGATTGATACCTATAATGTTTTAAAAAGCGGTCTTCCGAACGCGATTCGCGTATTCAACGAGGTGTTAAAGCCAAAGGGAATCAAAAAATGCGGAATCAGAATCGACAGCGGCGACATAACATATCTGACAAAAAAATGCCGCAAGATTCTCGATGAATCGGGTTGGGAGTCGGCAAGCATAGTTATCTCGAATTCGCTCGATGAATACATTATCCGCGATATTTTGCGCCAGGGCGCGGCGATTGACTCGTTCGGCGTGGGCGAGCGGCTTATAACCTCTAAATCCGAACCCGTTTTCGGCGGCGTTTATAAGCTTGTCGCGATAGAGGATGACGGCAAAATCGTACCGAAGATTAAGATAAGCGAAAATGTGGCTAAGATTACCACTCCTTATTTTAAAAAGGTATACCGTCTTTTCTCGAAAGAGACAGGAATGGCGCTGGCCGATGTTCTTACGACTTATGACGAAAAGATAAATGACGATGAGCCGTATGAAATATTCGACCCGGGCAACACGTGGAAGAGAAAAACAATATCGAATTTTGAAACGCGGGAACTGCTTGTTCCGATATTCAAAAACGGAGAGTGTGTGTATGAACTGCCGCCGCTCGGCGAAATAAAAGAATATTGTAAGGCCGAGACAGACAAGATTTGGGATGAGGTAAAGCGTTTTGAAAATCCGCACGAATACTATGTTGATATGTCGCAAAAACTTTGGGATATAAGATACAAAATGCTGTCTGAGAACAGCAAAAGAGCATAAAATTTATAAACGGCGAAAGGAAAAGGTGAAAAGGATGAACAATATAGGCGAGACAAATAAGCTCGACAGACTCGGAAGGCTTGGAGTCATCGGAATGAGAGGCTGTGAGGAGATTACCTGCAGAGTAAACGAACATCTTAAAAACTTTAATCAGGACACAATAGACAGCAATTTTGAAACATTTGTCATTCCGATAAATTGTCCGAGATTCGGAACGGGCGAGGCAAAGGCGATGATTTTGCACTCGATTCGTACATATGACATTTATATCATTATGGACGCGTTCAATTACGGCGTAACATATAATATGTACGGTCAGGAACGTCCGATGAGCCCCGATGACCACTATCAGGATTTAAAGAGGATTATTGCCGCAATGGGCGGAAAGGCGCGCCGCATAACGGTTATTATGCCGATGCTGTATGAGGGACGCCAGCATAAGAGAGTCGCGCGCGAATCTCTTGACTGTGCGATGATGCTTCAGGAACTCGAGAGTATGGGCGTTACCAACATCATCACGTTTGACGCGCATGACGCAAGGGTTCAAAACTCGATTCCGCTTTGCGGATTTGAGAACGTTCACCCCACATACCAGATGATAAAGGCGTGCCTCAAATACGATGAGAATATTATATTAAACAAAGAAAACACAATGATTGTATCGCCCGACGAGGGTGCAATGGGAAGATGTATGTATTATTCATCGGTTCTCGGTATGAACCTCGGAACGTTCTATAAACGCCGTGATTATTCGACAATAATCAACGGCAAGAACCCGATTGTCGCACACGAATTTTTGGGTAACGATATTTCGGGCAAGGATATAATCGTGGTTGATGATATGATTGCGTCGGGCGAATCGATGATTGACGTTGCGCGCGAGCTTAAAAAGAGAAATGCCAAAAAGGTTATCGTGTTCGCAACGTTCGGACTTTTCACCGAGGGTCTTGCGAAATTCGATAAGGCATATGAAGAAGGCTTGATTGACGCTGTATTCACAACGAATCTTATCTATCGCGCGCCCGAGCTTAAAGAGGCGAAATGGTATCATGAGGTTGATATGTCAAAGTATATTGCGCTTATAATAAAACAGCTCAATGACGAGACATCTATAAGCAACCTTTTGACGCCTATTTCGAGAATAGAGAGAATTTTGGATAAATACAGAAACAAAGAAAAATAATATTTCGATAGGAGAGTTACGGTTAAATGAGCGAAAAAAAGACCCGCGTTGTCAGCGATGAAGAAATGCGCAGACAACACGAATATATTCGGCGGCTCAATGCGGAGTTTTTAAGCCGCGGCAGACAACCTTTTGCATTTGTCGAAACATACGGCTGTCAGCAAAACAACAGCGACAGCGAGAGAATCAAAGGGATGCTTGCCGATATGGGTTTTGCGTTTTGCGATAAGCCCGACAATGCGGATTTTATACTGTATAACACCTGTGCGGTGCGCGAAAACGCCGAGCTTCGCGTTTTCGGTAACTTGGGTGCACTTAAAAATATAAAGAGAAAGCGCCCCGAGGTAATCATTGCGGTGTGCGGCTGTATGATGCAGCAAGAGCATATCGCCGCGCGCATAAAGTCAAAGTATAAACACGTTGATTTGGTGTTCGGAACGCACGCTCTTTATCGCTTTCCTCGGCTTTTGAGTGAGGTTATAACGGGAACGAGGGTTTTTGATATAAAGAATGAGGACGGCTCGGTGTGCGAGGACATAAGTTATTCGCGCGACCCGATTCCGCTTGCCAAAGTGCCTATTATGTACGGTTGTAACAACTTTTGTACATATTGTATCGTTCCGTATGTCCGCGGCAGAGAGCGCAGCCGTAACGCCAAAAACATAATCGATGAGGTAAGGCGCGTTGCAAGCGAGGGATACAAAGAGGTTATGCTGCTTGGACAGAATGTGAATTCATACGGCAATGACACGGACGGCGAGATAACTTTTGCACAGCTTTTAAAAGAGGTTTGTACAGTTGACGGAATCGAACGTGTGCGGTTTATGACCTCGCATCCAAAGGACATATCCGATGAGCTGATTGAGGTTATGGCAAGCGAGGATAAAATCTGTAAACAGCTGCATCTTCCGATTCAGTGCGGTTCGGACAGGGTTTTAAAGCTTATGAACCGAAAGTATACAAAAGAAAAGTATTTGCAAACCGTAAAAAAGGTTCGCGATGCGTTGCCGAACATTGTCTTGACAACCGATATAATTGTCGGTTTTCCGGGTGAAACCAACGAGGATTTTGAAGAAACGCTGAACGTTTTAAAAGAGGTTGAGTACGATACGATTTTTTCGTTCATATATTCAAAGCGCGTGGGAACCCCTGCGGCAGAGATGCCCGATGTTTTGACCGATGAAGAAAAGCATAAGAATTTTGACAGAATGCTTGCGGTTCAAAACGAGATTTCAAAACGCAAAAACGATGCGTATTTAAACACGGTTCAAAAGGTCTTGGTCGAAAGCCACAGCAAGACAAACGACAGCACAATGACGGGTCGAACCGACGGCGGCAAGGTTGTAAACTTTGTCGGCGGCGATGAACTTATCGGAGAAATGGTTGATGTCAAAATCACATCGGCTCAAACGTGGTCACTTTTCGGAGAGATAATTTGACCGATATAAACATAATGAGGAATTGATATGATTTATAAAAATATTGATATACACAACTGCAGAGAGATTTTAAAAAACGATGAAACGGGTCTTTATATGATGTCGAGAATCCCGGTTGAGCTCAATGATAAAATCGAGGGCAACGCCTTTCAGAACAGCGGCGTTGAGCTTAGATTTGTGCCGAACGATGATGAGATAAAGATAGTTTTGCGTACCCAAAAAGATTGCGCGGTGCGTGCAATCATATACTTCGGCTCGATTCAGTCGGGTTGGGAACAGCTTTATAAGACAATAAACCCCGAACCGACCGAAATAGTTATAAAAAAGCCGCAGAATATCGAGCTTTTGCAAAGAATAACCGATGAAAACGACTTTCCGTTTTCGCCGAACGTGGTAAGGGTCATACTTACCAATGGGATATATGAAATTGGCGATGTAATCGGCGATTGCCGTCCGCCGAGAGATGATGAAGTTCCCCAACGCAAATATTTGGCATACGGGTCATCGATAACCCACGGAAGTTTAGGTATGGTTCAGCCAAACACATATGTGTCGAGGGTCGGCGAGGCGTTTAATGCCGATGTGACGAATATGGGCTTTGCGGGCAACGCAAGGCTTGAATCGGATATGGCGGAGTATATAGCGAACGATTGTTATTTTGACTTTGCGACAATAGAAATGGGTATAAATATATTGGATATTCCGTGTGACGATTTTGAAAACCGCGTCCGCAATTTTGTAAGTACGATAGCAAAGGCGCACAGCGACAAACCGATATTTTGCATAGATGTATTTTATATGTATCAAGATATGGAAGAAGAGGACGCGCCGAATTGCAAGCCGCGCGCATTCAGAGAGATAGTCAAACGCGTAATCGGCGAATTGAACTTTAAAAACGTCACATATATACGCGGAACGGAATTGATGTGCGGAAGCCGTTTCTTGTCACAGGACTCGGTTCATCCGAACGCAAGAGGTATGGAAGAAATTTCCGTAAATCTGATAAAAACAATCAAAAATAAAATATGTTAAAAGCAAATTAAATTTAAAATTCAGAATTGAAAGGAAAAAGAATAAATGTCTAAAGAACAGATTTTTGAGAAAGCAAAAGAGCTTTCGGATTTAATAGCGCACAGCGATGAAAAAAAGGCGGCGCAAGAGGCAAGTCGTCAGCTTATGGAGGACAAAGAGGCGTCCGAATTGATAAGCGGCTATAACGAAAAGCGCGAGGCTAAACTTGCCGAATACAAAGACAAAAAGCCGACCCCTGCGGAAATCGAAAAGATAAACGAATACCTTCAGGGCGAATTTAACAAGATTATGGAAAACGCCATAATAAAAGAATATGTTAAAGCGTCAAGGGTTTTTGAGATGACACTTACACAAATGGATAACATAATCAAACAGGGCGTGTCGGTTGACCAAGGCGGTTGCAGCGGCTCGTGCCACAGCTGTTCGGGCTGTCATCATTAATAATTTAAGAATGTTTATCTCAAAGCTGTCTGTGACAATGTTTCGCGGATAGCTTTGAGCGTATTTGAGTTTATGGACAACAAATCAAAATATTCCGAAATTTCGCCGATTAGAGCGGATTCGGACAGCTAACGTCAGGTATTAAGAAACGGAGTGATAATTGTTGGCGAATATAGACAGAGAAAAGCTTACGCCTATGATGCTGCAATACTTTGCGGTTAAGGATGAATATCCCGATACGATATTGATGTACAGGCTCGGCGATTTTTATGAAATGTTTTTTGAGGATGCCGAAATCGCATCGCGGGTTTTGGATATTGCCCTGACGGGGCGCGCGTGCGGTCTTGATGAACGTGCGCCGATGTGCGGCGTGCCGTTTCACGCGGTGAATTCGTATATATCAAAGCTCGTGCTTGCAGGGTACTCTGTTGCCGTGTGTGAACAGACCGAAGACCCGAAACAGGCAAAGGGGATAGTAAAGCGAGGCGTTATCCGTGTGATAACCCCGGGAACGCTTATGGATTCGGGGGCGCTCGATTCCACAAAAAACAATTATCTGTGCTCGGTCTGCATTGACAAAGACGGCGCCGCCGCGGCGTTTGCCGACATCACAACGGGCGAATGCGCTGTGAACGAGTTACCCAAAGATGATATAAAAAACTCACTCTTAAACGAAATGGCGAAATACACACCGCGTGAGATTATCGTCAATCTCGAAGGCTGGGAGGATTCCGAATTTATGGAACAAATCCGCGATAAAAGCCGCGGCTTTGTCAGGAATTTCAGAGATTGGGCGTTTGAACCCTCGTATGCCGAGGAGGTAATAAAACGGCGGTTCGGCGGTGTCGAAACGGTTCTTCCGTCAGACAAACCTCACAGCATCCGCGCGGTCGGTGCGCTTTTGGTATACCTCGAAGAAACCCAAAAAACAGAGCTTAAAAACATTACGGGGATAGAGGTTGACCGCGATTTTGAAAAGATGCAGCTCGATATGTACAGCCTTAGAAATCTCGAGGTTTTGGAAACGATGCGTGACCGCAACGCAAAAGGGTCACTTATGCATACGCTTAATATGACCTCGACCGCCATGGGGGCAAGACTATTGCGAAAGAGCCTTACCGCACCGCTTTGTAACTGTGCGGCGATTACCAACCGCCAGCTTGCCGTGCGAGAACTTGTGTCCGACCCGATAATTCGTGAAGAAATGCGCGAGGCTCTGCACGATATTCGCGATATGGAAAGGCTTATCAACAGAATAGTTTATAAGAATGCGAATTGTCAGGATTTGATAAACCTCAAAAATTCGCTCGGGTGCTTGCCGACGCTTAAAGAATGTCTTTTGGGAACGGTGTCAAAGCTTTTGTCGGGCTGTGCCGAAAAGCTCGATGCCCTCGAGGATATTTATGATTTAATTGATACCATAATCAAAAATGACGCGCCTGCAACGCTGAGAAACGGAAATATGATTTGTGACGGTGCGAACGAAGAACTTGACCGTCTTAAAAATCTTGTGAGCAACGGAAAGTCAGTTCTTGCGGATATTATGGAAAAAGAAAAGGAAAAGACGGGCATAAAAAATATGAAACTCGGATATAATCGTGTTTTCGGTTATTATATCGAGGTCAGCAAGGGCAACATCGAATCCGTACCCGAATATTTTATCAGAAAACAGACCCTTACGAACGGAGAGAGGTATGTCACGCCGGAGCTTAAAGAGCTTGAAGAAGAAATATTGTCGGCAGGTGAAAAACTCGTTGATATGGAATACGAAATTTTTTGCCGTGTGCGCGATAAGACGGCAGACGCGTTTTCGAGAATTTGCGCGTCTGCGTCCGTTGTCGGTCTTGTCGATATGATATGCTCTTTTGCGGCGGCGGCGGAAAAATATTCGTATGTGATGCCGACCGTGAATATGTCGGATAAAATTGTGATAAAGGGCGGCCGTCACCCCGTTGTCGAAAGACTTATGCGCAAGGGCGAGTTTATACCCAATGATTTGAGCCTTGACAACCGTGATAACCAGATTTCGATAATCACCGGCCCGAATATGGCAGGTAAGTCAACCTATATGCGCCAGACGGCGATAATCGTGCTTATGGCACAGGCGGGAAGCTTTGTTCCTGCCGATAGTGCAGAGATAGGAATCGTTGACAGAATCTTTACCCGTGTGGGTGCATCCGATGATTTAAGCTCGGGTCAGAGTACGTTTATGGTTGAGATGAACGAGGTTTCGTACATCCTCGATAACGCAACGAAAAAGAGTCTTGTTATTCTCGATGAAATAGGCAGGGGAACGAGTACATATGACGGACTTGCGATTGCGTGGGCGGTTGTCGAGTATATCGCCGACGCCAAAAAGTGTGGAGCAAAGACGATGTTCGCAACGCATTATCACGAACTTACATCGCTCGAGGGCAAAATTCCGAATGTTAAGAATTTTTGTATTGCGGTCAAAAAGCACAACGGAACAATCAGCTTTTTGAGAAAGATTATAAGAGGTGGGGCGGACGAGAGTTATGGCGTTGATGTTGCGGCTCTTGCCGGTGTGAAAAAATCGGTTGTTGAGCGTGCGCGTGAAATTGTTGCATCGCTCGAATCCGAGGACGGCCGTGATGTTAAAGAGGTTGAGATAAAGACCGCACGGCATAAAGATTCGGACGAAAATCAGTTTGGATTTTTGGCGGCAACAAACGAGGTTTGTGAAGAACTCAAAAATATGGATTTGAATTGTATGACGCCGATGCAGGCACTTACAACGCTTTACGACCTTCAGGCAAAGGCAAAGAATATGTAGATATTAGATTTAAAATACAGTTAAAAGAGAGGTGTGAAAAATGGCGGATATACAGATATTACCTCAGGAACTCGCCGATAAAATTGCGGCGGGTGAGGTGGCTGAACGCCCGTCTGCGGTGGTAAAAGAGCTCGCGGAAAACTCGATTGACGCAGGCGCGACCGCAATAGAGGTCGAGATACGCAAAGGCGGAATAGAATACATTCGCGTTACCGATAACGGCTGCGGCATTGCGCCGGAACAAACCGAGCTTGCGTTTTTGCGCCACGCAACGAGCAAGCTTAAATCGGTCGATGATTTGTATAAAATCGGAACAATGGGATTTCGCGGCGAAGCCCTCGCGAGCATTTGCGCCGTTGCCGAGGTTGAGCTTATAACCAAGACGGCGGATAACGAAGAAGGACGATTCGTAAGAACGGAACACGGAAAGATTTGCGAAAACACGCCCATCGGCTGTGCGGACGGTACGGTTATGGTGGTTCAAAACCTTTTTGAAAATATACCGGCACGAATGAAATTTCTGAAAAAGAATTCGACCGAAGCAGGCTATGTTGCGGATATATTAAACAGAATCGCACTGTCGCGGCCCGATATTGCGATTGACTATATCTGTGACGATAAAGAAATTTTTTCGACCACGGGTGACGGAAAGCTGAAAAACGTTATTCTGAAGCTTTACGGAGTTGACCACGCCAAGGCGGTTATTCCGATTGACTATACCGAGGATAATGTGCGGATAACCGGTGTAATAGGCAAGCCCGAGCTTGCGCGCGGCAACCGCAGCCGCCAAACCCTTTTTGTCAACGGCAGG
>OIYO01001780.1_pt1 | contig 10552 bp, 12 predicted proteins | sample 1588191 | NCBI WGS metagenome assembly OIYO01 (sample SAMN03283275) | human gut metagenome | biome: human-associated habitat; material: feces | host: Homo sapiens | place: Peru | collected 2012 | reverse complement strand
GAACACGGAAGTTAAGCTCGCTTGCGCTGAAAATACTCGGCGGGAAGCTGCCCGGAAAGATAAGTAGATGCCAACACTTAAACCTGTAAACAAGCAATTGTTTGCAGGTTTTTTCGTATTTATTTAAGATTATTTTAAGACAATTTTTAAGGCAATTTCGCGGAAAGCACAACGAATAGTGGTGAAATATACCGTTCTATTGTTAACCGCACAAAATCAGCGTACAAATCGCCTGAACGATTACTTTCGGTTTTTAAGAGTAAATAAAAAAGGAAGTAATACTTTTGGTACGCGTCGCAAAGCCGTTATTGCTCAATAAAATAACACCCGAAGAGTACCCGTCATTTAAGCTTTTAAAATATTGCAAGGCGGCGGAGCATATGCCTGCATGGAAGCTTAAAAAGAATGAAAGGAATATTTAAAAATGTCAGTATTCAAAGTAGAACGAACCCACGACTATACAGTAATGTCTAATCATCATTTAAAGAACAGGGCGCTGTCCTTAAAAGCAAAGGGGTTGTTATCCTTAGTGCTTTCTTTACCGGACGATTGGGATTATACCCTGCAAGGTCTTGCGCATATAAGTCTTGAAAAGGTTGTCGCCATACGCAAGGCTATAACCGAATTGGAAAACGAGGGATATATAACCCGCACCCGCGAGCGTGACGAGCAAGGCAGACTGCGCGGTACGGAATACATAATAAGGGAGCAGCCTATATCGGAAAAGCCTACGTTGGAAAATCCAATATTGGGAAAACCAACATTGGACAAACCTACGCAGGCAAAACCAACGTTGGAAAATCCAACGCAATTAAATAAAAAAATATATAATAAGAATAAATCAAGTATGTATGAAGAAATCCCTCAATCAAATCAATCAAAAGAGGAAACGAAGACAGAGTTGACTGAAATTTTACAAAACTGCGAATTAAAAAGCTTTGAAAGCAAAACAGCGCAAATGTTGGAGAGCGCTGTAAGAGTGCTTTACTACAAGCAGAGCATTAAGCTGTCCGGCGATGTGCTGCCGCAAGCGGAAATACGAAACCTTTTGCGAAAAGTGAATCGTGATACGCTTATAGACGCGGTGGAGGTGCTGCGGTTAACATTTAATACCAGGCAAAGGGTAGTGATTTTATGTTCACCGGACAAAAGTTCAACAGCTTTTAGTCTTTGTTTGAGTGTGGCGTGAATATCGCAATGGCTTTTTTAATATAAGGTTTTCTTCCTCCAACTGAGCATTGCGTTTTTGCAATTCCTTTATTTGTTTTGCAGTAAGAACCGTGTTGTCATCAATTTTTACTTCAGAATACTGTTTTATCCAATTTGCCAAAGCATTATGTGATATGCCGTATTCTTCCTTTATTTGGTTGTAGGTTTTGCCTGAGTGATATAGATCTACTATCGTTTGCTTGAATTCCTGTGTGTATTTTTGGTTTTTGCCTGCCATTTTTGTTTCCTCCTCGGTTGTCTGTTTTCTTGTGCTTTTATTATATCATACTTGTCCACTCTTTTAGTATATATCCAATACTCCAATGAAGATAATCGCAAATGAAATGGGAATTGGAGAGAATAAAGTATATAAACACAAGAAAAATGCACTTTCAACACTTGCAAAAAGGATGAAGGCAGATGAACTATAGAGAAAGCGTTAGGGATATATCGATTGACACAAAAACAATATTACAGTTTTTAAATGGTAAGGATATATCAGGTACGGTTATAGATTTCTATGGCAAATATATTTTCAGAATATCCGAATTGACTATAACAGATTCGGAGCATAGTGTTGAATTAAAGTACATAGATAGAGATTTAATGCAGAAGATGATTTTTTAATTAAAATCAAAGCATGATAATTGATTGCTGCAAGCGCTCTTCGACACTTTCGACGCGTAAATATCGAAACTTTCGATAAAATTTTATCGAAAGTATTGACGGACTGTTTGCCGGGTGATATAATTGCATTAAGAAAAGTGTACGAAGGTGGAAATATGTCTATTCCAATCAATATAGATGATTTAATAAATCAAAGGGTTGTTGAGTCAACACGCATAGAATTTAAGAGTGACTGGAATCCTAACCCGATAATTCACAGTATATGCGCCTTTGCGAACGATATAGATAATGTTGGCGGTGGGTATATAATTATCGGTGTTGAGGAAGAAAACGGAAGTCCGGTATTTCCCGTTAAAGGAATAAAACAGGACAGAATAGACGGAATTTTAAAGGAGCTTATAGGATTTTGCCATTGTATTGAGCCTCTATACAACCCTGTGGTTGAACCGGTTTTGTTTCAAGGTGTATATATTATTGTTGTTTGGATTACGGGCGGCTATGGAAGACCGTATAAAGCGTCGAAGGATGTGTTCACGGAAAAATCCAATAAGCTTTACTATATCAGAAAATTCAGCAGCACTATTGTTGCTTCCTCAGATGAAGAAAAGCAGTTGTTTTATGTTTCGTCGGATATTCCGTTTGATGACCGTGCTAACCTTGCGGCAGATGTTTCAGATTTGGATATCGGACTTATGCGCCAGCATCTGAAGGAAATAGGAAGCAGCTTGTATGAAATATCTCTTAAAGAAGATGCATTGAATATTGCAAAGGATATGCAGTTGCTATCCGGACCGGTTGAAAATATTAAACCGCTGAATGTAGGAATACTTATGTTTTCTGAGCAACCTGAACGGTATTTCCGTTATGCGCGGATTGAGGTTGTGGATATTCCGGATCCTACAGGCACCAATATGGTGGAAAAGGTATTCACCGGACCGATTCAAAGACAGCTAAAGGATGCCCTGGCATATATTAAAAACTATATATTGAAAGAAGCTATAATTAAAGAATCCGATAAAGCCGAATCAATAAAAATATATAATTACCCGTATGCGGCAGTTGAAGAATTACTTTCTAATGCTGTTTATCATCGTTCCTATCAAATAAATGAGCCGATTACCGTGAGAATAACCCCGCAGAATATTTCAATAACAAGTTTCCCCGGATTCGACAGAAGTATTTCGGATAAAAGAATTTCGGAATATGACATAACTTCGCCTATATACCGAAACAGACGAATCGGTGATTTTTTAAAGGAACTTCATCTGATTGAGGGGCGAAATACCGGTTATCCGACTGTGCTTAATGCACTTCGCGATAACGGTTCACCGTATCCGGAGTTTGAAATGGACGAGGGCAGAAATTATCTTACGGTTAAGCTTTCGATTCACCCGTACTTTTTACCGAATATGATAATCAGTCCAAAAAAATTGGAGTACCGTCAAAGAATAATAAACGCTTTAGGCGATAGGAAAATGTCATTAAACGAATTGTCTAAAGCAATGGGTTATAAGGGGATTACTACTAAATTGTCATTTACGGTAGATGATATGATAAAATCCGGCGTCATTGAAAAAGTGATGGTGGGAGCGTATGCCAAATTGCATATTCCTAAATGATTTTTCGCTAACAGGATATATGAAAACGACAGTGATTATTTTTTAATAATTGCTGTCGTTTTTTACTTAAGGGGGGAGGGTTTTCGGAATATATTAAGACTATGTATATAGAGGGCGCAAGAAAAGTGTCTTATGAACCTTGAAAAATATGCCTATGGGCATTATAGAAAGCATACTGTAAAACAGCAGGGGAGCGGCGTTTGGTTAAACGCAGAAAGCAAAGGTGCGACAGCCTTTGTCCGCGATGATCCTTTTAAAAGACACTTGCCGTGGGCTTGGACGGCAAGCGGGTTAAGAAGTCAGCCCGTTGCAGTATGTCCCTGCGGAGGGGCTAAATACTCCGTCAGTTAAACAGAGTGTTGAAAAACAGGAGTGTAATTATAATGAATGCGGCAAATAACGGTATTTTAAAAAGATTGCTCGGCAACCAAAATCTCACGGTATCATTTTCCGAGGAAGAAACAGGGGATATTAAGGCAAATGTTTTTTCACTTCTTTTAAGCATATATAAATCCCGCGTTGAATCGGAAGTCAGAGGCAGTATAAAAAGTCAAATTTGACAAAATAACTTTTGTGTGCTATACTCCCCGGCGAAATCCGAAAGGATTTGCGAACCTTGAAAACCGAATAAAGTAGTTCAGGTGATTTCGTATATCTGCGCATACCCTGCGATACATTTATTTGCATAAAAGAAAAAACGGGATACCGTTTTTATAAGGGAGGAGATTAAAATTTATGAACATAGAAGAATTCGGAAAGCTGAATTTAACAAGACTGGACGGTAAAATATCCGCCGACAAAAGACTGACATGGGAAAGCATATATGCCTAGTACCGTTCCGAATCATTGCTGACGGGCAAAACCGTAGGGGTGGACTCGGTAAAGCTGTCCGGGAATAAAAATACGCATTGCCTTACGGTGATAGATAATACCATAAAAATCCTTATACCCTTTAGCGAGGTTTGGTATGATAAAAAGCTGATTTACGGCAGAATACTGTCAAGATGGTAATGCTACCTCGGTGAAAGGTTAAGTAACTGAGAAAACATTCTGATCAAACTTCAGTTGTTTAAGGTGAATAACCATTGGCAAGTAAAAATGTTTCTGCACATAATTAAAGATTGATTGTGCATTAACTCTTGAGTTTCTGCACATACTATGCTATAATAATGTGCAGAAACGGAGGAACTAATATGAGAAAGTTTGATTATTCTTTTTTAAATAACGGCTTATTGCCGGCAAATCTTATTAACCTTACATCCGGTATTGCTTCATTAAAGACAATGGCAGGTGTAAGAAAAGAAGAATATGCAAAGGTCTTTACTGAACTGGAAGCAGTGGCGAAGGTGCAATCGGTTAAAAGTTCCAATGCCATTGAGGGTATCGTTACCAGTGATGAGCGTATTGCTGCCATTGTAAACCAGAATAGCGCCCCGTTAAACCATACGGAAGGTGAAATTGCAGGTTATAGAGACGCCCTGAATGCGATTCATATTCATCATGACACCTTAGATCTGCGTCAAAGCGATATTTTAAGACTTCACGAAATGATGATGCAGATTGCCGGTTACGAGTACGGCGGTCAGTATAAGACGGGCGATAATTATATTATTGAGGAAGACAAGGACGGAAACAGAAAAGTTCGATTTAAGCCTACACCGGCCTCTGAGGTAAAAGAGGCAATGGAACAGTTGGAGTTGGCTTATATGGAGGCTCGGAATAATGCAAATATCAATCAGTTATTGCTGATTCCCTGTGTTGTGCTTGATTTCCTGTGCATTCACCCTTTCCGAGACGGTAACGGCAGAATGTCACGCCTATTGTCCTTGCTCTTGCTTTATAAAAACGGCTATGATGCAGGAAAATATGTTTCCTTTGAGGAACAGATCAACAACTATAAGGTGTATTATTACGAAGCGTTGAGAGAATCCTCCATCGGTTGGCACGAAAACCGGAACTCTTATATTCCTTTTATCGAGAACTTTCTTTCAACACTCTATATGTGCTATAAGGAATTGGACAAACGCTTTGCTGTTATTCATGGCAAGAAGATTACAAAGACCGCACGAATTGAAGCAACCGTTCTCAATAGTTTAGTACCGATTTCCAAGGCAGATATATGCAGTGTCCTGCCGGATGTCAGCCCTACAACTGTTGAAGCAGTATTGAGCAAAATGGTTAGAAACGGACAAATCAAGAAAATCGGGCAATCCCGAATGACCCGATATGTTAAAATCTAAATAATGATTAACCTTTACGGCGCTTGCGTTCGCGTCGGTAAGGCTATGGGATATAAACGGATTATTACGTATACTCTTGAAAGCGAGCACGGCTCAAGCGTTAAGGCGGCTAATTATAAATATGACGGAATTGCAGGCGGTATTGTATGGAGCGGGGAAAGAAGAAATGACGCGCTGCCCGGCGGGGATATAAAAGAGGTTTTTGAAACCGTTAAGACCGATAACTATATGAGTTGGAAGCCCTGCACAATGGAAGAGGCTCGTGCGGCGGCGAATAACGGCACGGCTGCAATAGGCATAAGCGATACTCCATATGTGATGAATCGAGCTGATTATATGCGTGATCCTACGGTCGAACCCACAAAAGGTAACAGAAACTGGGGGCAAATTAAATCTGACGGTAGTTCTATCACCTATCCTGCCAATAGTGATTACGGAGCTTTTGTGGTTTATTCTGCAATTTGACATAAGGTATTTATAAAAATTAAAAATCCGAGATTTATCAAAATGATTTAATCTCGGATTTTTATTTGTCACAAATACTATATCTACTTATCTGTAATTTCAGAAGGCGGAATCAGATAGTTTTTCCACTCACCGCCGTTTAAATTCCATACAGATTCATCGGAAAGGTATTTTGACAGCTCGGGGCTTGCGGCGTAATAATTGTTATTCGACGGCAAAGTGAATTCCGATGTTTTTTGCAGAGAACCGTCAATTAACGCCTCTTCCGTATAAGTGGTTTCAGCTCCGTTTGAATAATAAGAAAATGTTTTTTGCGTTATAAAATCTTTTGTTTGATTGTTATAGCAAACTAATTCTACCACAGGTTCGTCACTATGGACCTATTTTTTTATTTCAACTTCATTTTACAACGCGCGAATGATTTAAAAACGGGTGTGATATTTTGAAAAAAGTTCTTATCGTCATTATTGGATTTTTTCTTATTGCGGCTTTATGCGGCTGCGGAAGCCACGCGCTTTCAAGCGATGATTTTGCCGAGGGGTGAGATAAAGGTAGGTGTGGAGGAAAGGCTTGCGGCGGAAAACAACAGTATATACGGTATGATGACGCATACCTGCCCGATAGATTATCTTCCTACTGAAATGTTTATGTCTATAAAGCAAAATGCCGAAATAAAGCGAAAGCCTAAAAAAGCAAAATCCAAAAAATTATTCAAGCCCGATATTGACCGTTCAACTGAGGAATGGCTCGGCAGACTTGAAAGGAGCTTGGATTACGAAATATGGTACTGCGGACACTACCATATTGATAAACAGCTTGATAAGGTTTATATGATGTATAATGAAATCAGACCGCTGCATATGAATTGAAATAATTACAGCTGCTTTGAGGCGGTGTATAAAATTTACGGCGATGCCGCATGCTTAAAGCGCGCGGGAGAGGTGAGAAAAACGGCGGAGCGGCAATTCTTTAACGGTACGTTTTTTTTGCGACCGTGCAATAAGAAATGAAAACGGCGTTTTAGAGATTCAGGACAGGCACATTTCAGAGGCGTGCCAATATTATGCAATTTTTCGGGTTGTCTTTAGCGGAAGTTATTTAATGCTTTTCATTTTAAATATTGCTTTTTCCGAAAGCAGCATTACCGCCGATGTATTTACGCAGAGCAGTATGCCGTTGAAAAAGGCGGAAAGCCGCCAGGCGGCGTCAATATTCATAAGCGCGCCGGGAATACAAAGCAGCGGGTAGATTATAATAAACAGCCGCCTGCCTGCCTTGCCGAAAAGAAATTCGCAGGATACTATTCCGTAATACCCCCAGCCTATAACGCTTGAAAGCCCGAAAAGGTACATCATAACCGTCAGCAAAACAACGGAATACTTGCCGTAAAGGGTGGAAAAGGCGGAGCAGACGAGCTCTGTTGAAGCACCCTTGCCGTATTCTATGCCCACACCCGAGCAAAGCATGGATAGTGCAGTGAGGGTGCATATAACGATTGTATCAACAAACACCTCGAAAATCCCGAAAAGCCCCTGACGCGCGCCGTCGGTATAAGCCGAGGAGGAATGAGCCATAGCCGAGGTGCCGAGCCCAGCCTCGTTTGAAAAAACACCGCGCGACGCGCCTGTGAGCACCGCGGCGGAAAGGCTGCCCACCGCCCCGCCGGTTACGGCGGAGGGCTTAAACGCGCCTTTAATAATCATTGAAAAGGCGGCGGGCAGACGGCTGAAATTGACCCCGATAATTCCTAAGGTCATAAGCAGGTAAAGCAATGCCATAAACGGCACTATTTTACCTGTAAAGCTTCCTATTCGCCCTGCTCCGCCCGACAGCACCAGCGCCGTGATTACGGCAAAAAAAATTCCACCGACAAGCTTAATTAAGGCGCTTTGCCCGAAGGACTGCACCGCGGCGCCCGTTTGGGTGAGGTTTCCGCTGCAAAAAACTGCGGGCACCGCTGCCGCGGCATATAAAAGGCTTAACGGCGCCAGTATTTTTGGCAGCCCGTTTTTTATGTAATACATAGGTCCGCCTGTGTATTCACCGCCCGATTTTTCGCGGTATTCAAGCGATAAAATAATCTCCGCTACCTTCACTATCATTCCGGCAAAGGCGCTTAACCACATCCAAAAAACCGCGCCCGCGCCGCCTATTGCAACCGCGCCGGCAACGCCGGCTATATTGCCTGTTCCCACCGTGGCGGAAAGTGCGGTGCAGGCTGCCTGAAATGGGCTTACTCCGCTTTTGCCGTCACTTTTTTTCATACCGCCGAACGCATATTTTAATGAAGAGGGCAAAAAACGAAACTGGAAAAAGCGGCATTTAAGTGTAAAGTAAACGCCGCAAATTATAAGAAACACAAAGGGCAGCATGCCCGATATAAGGCTTTCACTGAATTCAAAAAAGGCTTTCAATTTTATATCCCCCAATATTAGGTTATTGGAGAATACATAAATTTATTCTGAAAAAATCCTATATAGCTGTATGTAATTCTTGACATATCGGCGCCGCAGTGGTAAAATTATTAAGATAGTAAATTCGGTTGCGGCGTATAAAACACCGCAACAGTGCAGCTTAAATGTGCCGGGGCTTTTGGCGAACCGCGGCGCATTGGTTGATTTTATCACGGGAGAAAACGGCACGGCTCCCGTTGCTTTCGTTTTATTGCGCCGGGTGCGAATTTCAAAAAAATCCGGCATACGGGCGCGTGAAAGAAAAACCGTGTTTATTATATAGGAGGTTAATAAAAAGAATGCAACCGATTTTATATGTCGTTTTTGCGGCGGTTGCGGTGCTGCTTGCCGTTATAGGCTTTTTTGCAGGCTCCGCTTATCGCAGAAAAGCGGCTGAAAACGCCATCGGCTCCGCTGAGGACGAGGCTAAACGTATTTTAAGCGACGCTATGAAAACCGCCGAATCAAGAAAAAAAGAAGCTCTTGTTGAGGCGAAGGACGAAATTCACCAAATGCGCCAGGAGGCGGAAAAGGATATCCGCGAGCGCAGAAGTGAAGTTCAGCGTCAGGAGCACAGGCTCCAGCAAAAGGAAGAAACACTTGACAGAAAAACCGATAATATTGAGGCAAAGGAGGAAAAGCTGAGCGCGCGCGCCAAGGAAATTGACGCAAGGTTAGCCGAGTGCGACAAGATAAAGCAGAGCCAGATGGAAATTCTCGAAAAAATTTCCGGCTTTAACAAGGAGCAGGCTAAGGCGCACCTTTTAGAGCTGCTTGACGGCGAGCTTAACCACGAAAAAGCGGTTAAAATTCTCGATTATGAGCAGAGACTTAAAGACGACGCGGACAGAATTGCCAAAAACGTTATAGGTCACGCAATTCAGCGCTGCGCGGCTGACCATTCCTCTGAAATGACCGTTTCGGTGGTATCCCTGCCGAATGATGAAATTAAGGGCAGAATTATAGGCCGCGAGGGGCGCAATATACGCGCGCTTGAAGCGGCTACGGGCGTTGACCTTATAATTGACGATACACCCGAGGCCATAACCCTTTCAAGCTTTGACCCGATTCGCCGCGAAATAGCGCGTGTGACCCTTGAAAAGCTAATTCTTGACGGACGTATTCATCCCGGCAGAATTGAGGACGCCGTAGCCAAGGCGACCGCCGAGGTTGAGGCGACCATAAAGCAGGAGGGCGAGCGCGCCATGATAGACGCGGGCATCCATAACCTGCACCCCGAACTTGTAAGGCTGTTAGGTAAGCTGAAATACCGCACAAGCTACGGGCAGAATGTACTTAACCATTCGCTTGAGGTTTGCCACCTTTCGGGGCTTTTAGCGTCGGAATTAGGGGCGGACGTTACCCTTGCAAAGCGCGCGGGTCTTCTGCACGATATAGGCAAGGCGCTTGACCACGAGCAGGAGGGCACACACATTCAGCTCGGCGTTGAGGCGGCTAAAAAATACCGCGAGAGCGAAGAGGTTATTCACGCAATTCAGGCGCACCACGGCGACGTTGAGGCGAAGACCGTTATTGCCTGCATAGTTCAGGCGGCGGACGCTATTTCGGCGGCAAGACCGGGCGCGAGACGTGAAAACATAGAGAACTACATTAAACGCCTTGAAAAGTTGGAGGAAATCGCCAATTCCTTTAACGGCGTTGAGAGCTCTTATGCTATTCAGGCGGGGCGCGAAATACGTATTATCGTTAAGCCCGAGGCTGTAACCGATGATGAAATGGTGCTTATGGCACACGATATTTCGGCGCGTATTGAAAACGAGCTGGAATACCCGGGGCAGATAAAGGTAAACGTTATAAGGGAAAGCCGCGCAGTGGATTATGCTAAATAATTGCGCGTGCCGATTTTCTCGGCACGCTTTTGGACGGGAATGCCGTTCGCAAAAATCAGAGATTTTTGACTGCACTCTATCCCCGCCAA
>OIYO01001779.1_pt1 | contig 10554 bp, 7 predicted proteins | sample 1588191 | NCBI WGS metagenome assembly OIYO01 (sample SAMN03283275) | human gut metagenome | biome: human-associated habitat; material: feces | host: Homo sapiens | place: Peru | collected 2012 | reverse complement strand
GCGCATCCTCGCGGAGCGTTTTTCACTTTACAGGAAAGCAATTTACTGTAAAGTGAAAAAGCCTTGCAGTTTTCTGCAAGACTTCTTCTGGTTATGATATATAATACAATTTGTTTGTACCCTACGGAAATGATTTTGTTTTTGGAATTTACATTCCTGCTAACTGTTTGCCTAAGCTTTCGCATGCAGCAACTGCATCGTCATCCGGTGCTTCCTGACAAATCACACCTTCGCCATTTACAACGGTTGCTCCTGCGCTTGTCATACGGTCTACCCAGTCACGCATCCACTGTCCATCGCCCCATCCGTAAGAACCGAATAATGCGACTTTCTTTCCTGCCGCAAAGCCTTCTACTTCTTCAACGAATGGTTCCATCTCGCCTTCTTCTAAGACTTCTGCACCCATTGCAGGACATCCCATTGCAAATACGGAAGAAGCTTTTAATGCATCCATATCAGCTGTACTTACATCAACAACCTCTGCTTCTTTGCCAGCTGCTTCAATTCCTCTTCCAACAGCCTCAGCCATTGCCTGTGTGTTTCCTGACTGTGTCCAATAAACTACCTGAATCTTACTCATTTTTTCTACCTCCTAAACAGCCGCTTTCTGCGGCATGCTGTCATTATAAATACCAATGATGTCCCGCATTCCCACTCCATTGGAGAGAAGCTGGATGATGGTCTCTTTTTCCATATCATAGCGTGCGAAAAGACGTTTCTTTTCCGGAACATGTGCATACACTTTCCAGTAACCCTGATAGAGTGCATTCTGTCCATTCTGTTCCATAAATCCTCTTACATCTTCTACCGGATAGCCAAGCAGCACTCCCATTTCATGAGGAAAACCAGGTTCTCCGCACATATAACCCTGGTAACGTTTCTGAAACGTACTGAGAATATTTCCGAGCGTAAAGTCCGTATATCCGGACTCCTGCAGCAGCTCCCGTATCTCTTTACGCATCAGATACGCCTCCAACGGTTTCTTCCGGAAAAGAAGGTAACGAGCTTTTTCCCTGGTCCTGAGCAGTAGCAGAAATGAAATTCCGGATTTTCTCAGGCACTGTTTTACCGCATCTTCCATGCCTGTTGAAACGACTAAGAGATTGGATATCTTTACTCCTGCGATCAATGGGGCACATTGTAACGCTAACTGCGTCTCTGCATTGTGTAAATCCATCTGTTGTACAATTTCCAGAATCTCTGTACTCATAGCTTCTTTTCCTTTCGTTCTAGTTAGTTATTTCTAACTTGTGTTTATCATAACTAATTATATTTCTGTTGTCAACACAAAATGTGCGTGGTGAGAATTCTTTATCAGATGATTGGATGCCGTCAGGTAGTATGATAAGTATAGTCTGTCAGATTTTCCTGGAAATATGCAAAAAATGCACGCAAAATCAGCACCACCCGTTTTCCGGGCAATGTCGTCAACTTAACGCTATTGGATGTAGCAACAATTGATTGATTTTTTGAAGTATAGATTTAGCCGGAAATCATTGCATCATAAACAAGACTGCTACCTGTCTGCCGGAAACAGCCTTACAATATCTGTGTTTTCACTATTCAACTAAATACAGCTTTTCATATGGTTATAATATCGTCGTCTAGTATGCTTTCGATATCTGCCAAATTTGCGGTCAGATCTAACGACAGAAAGAATTTTCGAAGCTTCACTTACTATTTGAAAAATCTTTTTACCACATGCATTTGCAGAAGTTATTAAAAGAAATACTATATTACACTTTATTCTGTTTAATATATAACTGCGGTTTGACTGATAATTGTGTTTATTATTAATGTCTAAACTAACGATAGAATCAGCATCCCGTTTCACTATTGCAGTAAGATTGGAAAGGTACATTGTAGCAAAAAATTCTTGACGTATGCTGACAGGTTTAACACTGTTAAAAGCCTCAATTTCAAACCTGTTCTTAAACTCTCTGTATTTACTTTCAATTCCCCAACGCAGGTGATATAACTCGGGAAATTTTTCGGCTTTCAACTGATGAGGCATTATATTCGTTACCAGATATTCAGTAGTTCCATCAGCTAATGGAAAATGAATCCCCCTTAATGTAAGGGAGTCTTTATTCTTAGAAGCAGGATAATCAAACATGGAATCCTTTTCTTTTAATATGGCTTTTTTAAAAGTTTTAGGAATACGCATAAGAAACAATATCCCATTTGAATTCAGAAAGCGGAACATATCTTCTGAAGGATATCCTCTGTCAAATACCATTATATTGTTTGGAAAATCTGGCAGAAAACTGATATGTTCTTTAGCCGAGTCTCTTTCGTTGTAACGGTATGGATTAAGTGAGACATCTACAATGACATCGTTTAAAACATCATAAAGAATTGATGCTGAAGCAAGGGGAGAAATAATTCCTGTTTTGTTTGGATTTCCACCAAATACGTTATAGTTTTCCGCCGACTCAGGAATCTGTATTGTACTGCCATCTATAGCATAAATGCGAAAACCGTTCCATGTATGTAAATCAGTCGACTGACCATAAAACTGTTCTACTGAAAGACGGAATAATTCAAGAAAAGCTTCATGTGAGATTCCCTGTCTTGCTTTTGAAAGCGCCTGCTTTGTTATAAAAGGTGGTATTGAAGTTTGAAAACTGTCCATAAATTCCGAATAGTTAATCGATATTGATTTGTGCGTAGAACGAAGAACAAAATAAATGAGATTTTGGAAAGAAAGTTTTCTTGAACGCGTAAAAGCATTACCGATGCGATGTTTTGCACAAAAACTTTCAGATGTAATTCGTTCGTTAGAACTTTTTAAAATAGATGTTAAAATATTTGTGTTCATAAAAGCACCTCGCATTGAAAATATAATCAACGCGAGACAACATATTTTGAATGATATGTCAAGTGCTTTTTATAAATTTAGAGCTTATTTTATTAGATATTTATATTGTCTAGAACCTTAAGTTGACGACATTGCCCGTTTTCCGGGTGGTGCTGATTAAGTTCTTTCCTCTTACCCAATACTTGACGCTATAAAATATGCTTCATTATTTGCTTCCATAATTGTTGCTACATTCTTACAATCTCCTACATAATACGTTGCCGGTACTATGCCAAAGAACTCTGCCACAGCATCTGTATCTGTCTGGAAGCCAACGGATAATAATACTGTATCTGCCGGAATCTTTTGTTTTTCACCCTTTCTTTCTATTTCTACACAGCCATCCTTCACTCCGATAAAACGGCTGTTTGTCAGCTGTTTCAGGTTTTCCTGTGCATCAAGATGCTGATACAATCCTGCCTTATATAAATCATTTCCATTTGGTGCAAGAATATCTCCATATTCTACAATTGTAACTTTCTTTCCTGCATCATCTGCAATTGTCAATGCTTCTTCACATCCAACCGAACCACCGCCAATTACAACAATATGTTCTCCTAATTCATAATTTTCCTTTAACCAGTCTGTCACCTGATATACTTTAATACTATTATCTGTTTCATACTTTAGTGTCTTAGGTTCCGCACCAATTGCAATGATAATAACATCCGGCTCCAGGTTCTTTAAATATTCGCGGGTTGCCCGGACATTTAACCGAACTTCAACCTGACTTTTTTCAATCTGATGTTCTATGTAATTATGATACCTCCGCAAATCTCCTTTATATTTTCCCTTATCTGCAACATTAAGCTGTCCGCCCAGCTTATCTTCCGCTTCCAGGATCATTACATGATGTCCCTTTTCTGCTGCAGTCAATGCTGCTTTCATTCCAGCCGGACCGCCGCCAATGATAACCACCTGTTTCGGACACTCTGTTTTAGGAAGTATAAGTGGCACTCTGTTTTCCCTGCGGTAACGTGGATTGACTGAACATGCTGTATTAAAATGTCTGGTTGCTGCATTGTAACATTGATTACAACGGATACATGGCACAATATCATCTGCATGACCGGTCTGTGCTTTGATTGGCCAGTATGGATCTGCATTCAGACTTCGTCCATAGGTTACTAAATCTGCAATATTATTTGCAATAATATATTCTCCTTCCTCCGGAGTCATAATTCCTGTACACAAATTAATCAGTAAATCTGGATACAATTCCCTTATTTTTTTTGCATATTTAATATTTCCCATATGAGGTTCAAATATCATTGGGCACATTTTCACACTCGCTTCATGGTATTCATCCATTCCTACCATGATATTCATTATGTCAATTTCATCTTTTACCATTCCTACAAATTTGCAGAGTTCTTCAAATGTATAAGAGCCTGGCATAAATAATTCAGCACTCATACGAAGTTCTATCACAAAATCAGAGCCGACTGCTTTTCTTGCTCTACGGATAAATTCTACTCCTGCTCTTGCCCTGTTTTCAAAACTTCCGCCCCATTCATCATCTCTGTCATTAAATCCAGGTGCCAGAAACTGGGTAATCATCGTATCACAGGAAAGATCTGCAATCAGGGAATCAAATCCGAATTCTTTTACTTTACGGCATTTTTCTTCTATCATATCTAACTGTTTCCAGATAATATCTGAAGTAATCTTTTCTGCTTTTCTTCCTGCAAACGGTCTTCCTGATGGTGTATACAAAACGCCCTCATAATGCCATGGAAATGCTATTCCAAAACTGCACAATGCTCCACCAGCTTTATGAACCGACAATTGTTCCCGGATAATATCCATTTCATATTTATCAAAGGGATTTCCTCCACACAATTCAAATGTCTTCGTTCTTTGTGAACCATGATATGTCATATTCATCATGGCACTTCCACCTAATGCTTTATCATATGCACTAACAGTTCCATAATCTGTAGATGATAAAATAGTATGGGTTGGAACCGTTCCCATCGGAGTGCATACAACTCTGTTCCGATAGATTAAATTTTTCACCCGTAATGGACTGAAAAGATGTGGGTATGGATTTTTAATTTCATTTATAATCGCATTCATTTAACTTGTCTCCTTCTCTATATCCTGTCTCTTAAATCCCCGTAAGTAGGTATACAAAGCGGCTACCATAAATCCAATTGCTGCACCGATAATACCATTTGCAAGATTTGCTGTACTGCCTCCTAAAAACTGTGTAAATATCAGGAAATTAGATGCGGCTGCCATAGTTGTCACAGCAACGCCGGTAATTGCATAGTAAATTGCACATGCTGCACCACCAAGACATGCTCCAATAAACGGTCTCGTATACCTCATTCCTATACCAAATAAAGCCGGTTCGGTTACACCACCAACCAGATGGGTGACCCAGTATCCGAAGAAAGCATTTCTTTTTTCTTTATTTTTCAAACATCTTAACAATGCTCCCGTCGTCATTCCAAAGATTCCAATTGTTCCTGCTACTACAGTTGGCATAATCATGGAATCTGCTCCCAGTTCAATAAACATTTCCACGCCAGCCATATAATAAGCAAGATGCATTCCACAAAGTACCAGCACATTCCATATTGCGCCACCAAATGCCATAACCAGAATCTGTGCCACAATACCCAGTGAAGAAATTGCAAGAAGTCCCGATGTCAGCCATCCGCCAAGCATGGAGCCTAATGGTCCTACTACACATAATGCAATTGGCAGCATTACAAGCATCGTACATAATGGAGCAAATACATAACGCAATGCTTTTGGTATAAAACGGTTAAAGAATTTTTCCACATATGACATAATCCATACGATCAGAATCATTGGTATGGTTGTACTTGAATAATTTACTGCTTTCATCGGAATGCCATATACATGAAATGCTGTTCCTTCGCTGACAATTGACAGTAAACTCGGATGCAGCATAATTGCACCCATAAACATACCAAGTACCGGCGTCACACCTAACTTCTTCGATGCTGTATATCCTATAAAAACCGGAAGGAAATAGAATCCAGCATCTCCGACAAAGGTAAATAATACATATAAATCACTTTCCGCACTGATAATGCCAAGCATTGTCGGTCCTAAAATCATTGCAAGCATTTTTATAAATGAAGCTGCAATAATTACCGGTAAAACCGGAACAAAGCTTCCCGAAATCACATCAACAATGCCATTTCCTATCTTTTTCCATGTTGCTTTTGGTTTTTCCTCTTTCTGATTTACTTCTTGTATTTCTACAACTTCTTCCGTTAATGAAATATGTAATTTTTCACAGACAACTTTATACACATCTGCAACGTGTGGTCCAATAATAACCTGATACTGTTCTGCCGTTACTCTTTTACCTAATACACCCTCTGTGCTTTCTAACTTTTCTTCTTCTACTTTTCCTCTGTCTTCCAGCTGAAAGCGCAATCTTGTTGCACAATGAAAACAATTCTTTATATTCTCTTTTCCCCCAAGAGCAGCGATTATCTGTTCTGCCAGATTATTATAATCTTTTGCCATAATCTAATTCTCCTTTACTTTTTTGTTACGCGCAACCTTTTTTGTAATTCAACTATATCTTATTTTGTCCTCCATTTGTGTTGCACTTTTTGCCCCATCCTATACTCACCCTGTACAAACTTCCTCCGGCAGCACTGCAACAAAAAAGAGCCGCTTACGGCTCTTTTCTGTCATATATCATTATCTTTGATATTTCATTTTATATGTTGTAATCATTAAATCTGTAAAATATGTAAATGCATATTTCCGGTATACATCCGCATCTGCCTTTTCCGGTTCTCTGGTAAGCTGTGCAATATAATCAAAATCCTCTGCCCACTGCTCCTTTTTATGTAATGTAAACATCATTTTCTGGCACGGGACATCCTTTATCTGCTCTTTAATCGCACTATAGTATTCTCCGCTCAGAGAATATACTATCATGCAGTCATCTGCATCAAGTTTCTCCAAAACTGGATTATCTACAATTTTATTTGTAATCAGAAAAACAATTTTATGCATTGCCAGCATTGACTGCTGGACAAAATACATGTTTCCATAAAATGTTTCATCTCCCAACAGTACCAGATGATTACTTTTATAAATCCGGTCTATAACCTCTTCAATATCCTTTGTCTTATCACGTTTTAAGGTAAACTGTGATATAAAATCAAACAATTTGCTATTTAAACTATTAATATAATCTCCATATGTCTGAAATGGTATTTTCTTAAAATATCTCTCTTCAAAGGAATTTTCATAATGCTCCTTGAACTCTTTAAAACTGTCAAATCCATATTTTACAAAAAATCTACGTATTGTGCTTCGGTCCACAAAACATTCTTCTGCCATATCAAGAATATTAATATTTTTAATATCACCATAATGTTCCAGCAGATACATGGCAATTGCATAATTTGCCGTTTCCGTCTCACCTTTATTAATAATCGAAAACAATATATCTTTTGTTCCAAGATATTTTGAATCCATACGCTCTCCTTATCTACTCCCACACCTAATATATCAAAAAAGCTTTCTTACAGCAATATCATCCTGCCATAAGAAAGCTCTTTCTTTATTTAGCTTAAACCCTTTTTATTCTACATTCTTCAAAGCTTCGTCCATCGGTATCTTCCGAATCTTCCGAAGGCAGAACAATGCCACTACGAAGTATGCTGCCAGTACCATAAGCAGTATTTTCCAGTAGATATTCGGGTCATAGTAGATGCTCAGCCAGCCGGAGTAATCACTCATCATTGCCCGGTAGATAACATTGATGATTTCTGTAGCAATTGCTTCACCCAGGATAACGGATATCACCACAATCCAGGTGGTGGCTGTCAGATACAGTTTCCCAATTTCTCGGGTGTTGTAACCCAATATCTTAACCATGGATATGGATGAAGCGTTCCGCTCGATAATCAGCTTTGTCATCAGGTAAATAAGGATTGCTGCCAGTGCAACAGAAAATACATTCATCAGATAGAACATGCCGCCCATAGATACATCAAGCTGTCTTGATACCTTGGTGAGGTCATCTTCTGTAATGGTCGTCATGATATAGGCATCCTCAATATCGGTAATCTTCTTATTGGAGAAATATCCATTGAAATAATCCTCCTCTTTGTCAAATACATCCCGATATTCCTCTTCCGGCATAAAAATTGCCACTGCTGCCGGATACTCATAGATTCCAGCCACCTTAAACTTGTATTTCTTATCTCCATAAGTTTCCTTTAACTCAATAGTATCGCCTTCTGCAAGCCGGTATTTTTCTGCATAACTATCCGAAATGTAGACACCTTCTTTTGGGAAATCAATGTCAACATAAGCACTGTCTTTTTCAACGCCATAGACGCTGACCTCTTCGCTGTTGAATTCTGTCGGCATTGTCTTTAAACTACCGGCAAGATAAGCCTCTGCGCCATCTGTTTCCGTTGGAACCGGTGCTTTTAATACATACTGATAATCTGCAAGCATGTGGGACAGCACTTCATCCTGATAATGGTCTAAAAGTGGTGACATCATCATGCCGAAAACCAGCAGAATTTCTGCAAAAGCAATACCGATAAATAAAGTCAGGTAGCCCGCACGGTTCTGTAAAATAATACGGATACGGAACCGGTTAAAGAATTTGAAATGCGGCAGTTTTACTGCTTTTTTCCGCTTTCTTCTGCCCAAATCCCTGCGCAGGAAATTCAGTGGTGAAATACGCAGTTTGGAAGAAATCAAAAGCAGATTAATAACAATCATTATGATTGCCGGAATCACCGTTGTCAGGATAAACGCATCCCCATTCCAGATGGTATGGTAGGTCGGCAGACTATAGCTTCCATAGTACAAATCTGCTACCATATTTTTAAATACGGTATAGCCAAGTATATTTCCAATAATTGCTGCTACGATTGTCACCAGTACCGGAAGATGCAGATAATGCCGCAGCAGTTCTCCTCTGGTATAGCCGGATGCACGCAGCGTTCCGATGACTGCCGCTTCTTTTGTAATCGTATTATTGGTGGTAACTGCAAAGACAAATGCCATAATCGCTATCAGGATATATAACAGCGTCATTACCATTGTTTTGTCTCCACCCATATCATCTCCCGTAAAATGAATTGCCTGATTGGAAAATGCCGGTATGTATGCTGCTATTGCTGCCTTACTGCCCAGCACTTTCATAAAATCTTCTGCTTTCTCTTTTGCTTCCGTATCATCAGCCGGAGTTTTTTCATATTTCCAGGAATAGCTGTAATGGAGATTTCCGGTACCATAAGCATCAAAGGCATCCTCTGTGGCAATGGCAACGCCAAATTTTATGGCATCAAACATCAGATCCTTGCTATCGGAAAACAGCGCACTGTAATCCGATAATGCCACCAGACCACTGATGGTCTTTTTCTCACCGCCTACTTTAATGGTATCTCCTACTTTTAAGGAATTATTGTCCGCATACATCCGGTCAATTGCAATTTCATCTTCCTGCTGCGGCATTTCTCCATCCATCAGACATACTTTATCCACTTCGTTTCTCGGTTTAAAAATACGGAGGGTACTGTCTGACTTGCCATTTACCACCTCTTCTTCCAGATAGTAATTCTCATAAATTGTTACGCCTTCTTTTTCCAGTTCTGTAAGCAGCGTATCGTCAGCTTCTTCCATCAGTTCGAAATTACCGTCTTCAATATTGTACTTTTCAAAACTCTCATTATAGGCAGTTATCATACTGCTTCCTGCCACCAGAAATCCCGATACAAATCCGATAGTAGCTGTCAGGAACAGGAAAATCACAAGATATTTTCCAAAATCTGTTTTCAATTCCCTTGGAATTCGTTTTCTTAATGGACTCTTCACTTTCATCACCGCCTTTACCAGTCAAGTTCCTGTGCAGGAATCTTCACTTCATTGGTGTAATCCTTTCGAATCTGTCCATCACGCAGCTTAATGACACGGTCTGCCATGTTTTTGATGGCATCATTATGGGTAACCATAATAACGGTATTTCCATATTTCTGATTTACATCCTCAATCAGCTTCAAAATCTCTTTGGATGTATTGTAATCCAGTGCTCCGGTCGGCTCATCACAGAGCAGAATATCCGGGTTCTTTACAATGGCACGGCCAATGGCTGTACGCTGCTGCTGTCCACCGGATAACTGGTTTGGCAGCTTATGACGATGCTCATAAAGTCCCAGTGTCTTAAGCAATTCGTCAATGTCTAATGATTTATCACTCAGATATGCTCCTACCTCGATATTTTCCTTCACATTGAGGTTTGGAATCAGATTATACATCTGAAATACATATCCTAAATGGCGGCGGCGGTAATTCGTCAGTGCCTTTTCGTTCATATCTGCTGTTTTCTCTCCATTGATGGAAATATAGCCGCTGTCTGCGCTGTCAATTCCTCCGATAATATTCAAAAGTGTTGATTTACCGGAACCGGACGGTCCTAACAATACGCAAATCTCACCTTTTTCAACAGAGAAATTAATTCCCTTCAAAACTTCTGTTTTTGCCTCTCCCTGTCCAAAACTTTTTTTCAAATCCTGAATCTCCAGAAACATATTCATCCTCCTTTTTCTTTTCTGACCCTTTTTTCAATTCTTTTATTTTGTTACTCCTGCTTCCATCTTTCCCAATGCTGTACTATTTCCAGTTTCCTGTTAGCTTTTTGTAACTTTTGTTAGTATAGTCTATCCACT
>OIYO01001777.1_pt1 | contig 10556 bp, 10 predicted proteins | sample 1588191 | NCBI WGS metagenome assembly OIYO01 (sample SAMN03283275) | human gut metagenome | biome: human-associated habitat; material: feces | host: Homo sapiens | place: Peru | collected 2012 | reverse complement strand
ACCCTTGATTTTATGCGGCTTTCACCGTTTGTCTTTATTATACCATAGGGGCACACATGTGCATCGTTGCTTTTGAATAAAGGCAAAGGCAAGGTAACGATGAAGGATATTCAGGAGTGGTTAGGACATAGTGATTATAAGACAACTGCAAACATATATGCTCATTTGGATTTGAGTTCAAAGTATTCATCGCTTGAAACCTTGGATTCGATAATCGAAATTTAAATATTAACATCAGTATGGGATTTCTGAAAATTCAGAAATCCCATATTTGCTATATATAACATTGGGAAATCAATATGGGAAGTGATAAAATTGATTATTTAGAGTTACTGAACTTTGACGCTAAATTGCATTTTCGAACCCCGAGAACTAATGTGTCGTAACAACGGATTTCGAGTCGGGTTAGCGATGACCACTTAGGTACATCTCCACATTTAAAGTGAAATAACAGTACATAGTCAAATATAAATTTTATAAGAAACGAGGTTGTAAATATGAGAAAAAATATTATTAATGATAATCAGGTTAAAATTATTGAAAATATGAATAACGAGAGGATGGTTAATATGAATATTCAAATGTTAAATGCAGTATCAGGAGCAATAATGTCTCCCATGGTTGACAAACTATGTAAAAAAGTTTCAGCGGAGGAGGTAAGTAATCTTTATAACTCACTTGAGTTTTTGAATGAAAATGAATTAACACAGGAAGCTTTTTCTTTGTTACATACAATTATAAAAACTTCCGGTGTTCGTTTGCCGGAAGAGTATCGTTGTATTGCTGACAATGAAAAATTACAAGCATATTTTGTAGAGGAAGCCATTGCGGATTTAGAAGATATCCTTTACGACTTAGAATAATATATATTTTTTCACAAACTCTCACAGAGGTCTTGACAAAATACTTCTGTGGGAGTATAATACATATGTATAACTCTACAGAAGCATGAGGAGTGTAACTATGAGTAAATTAACAATATATCACGGCTCGCCTGAAATCATTGAAAAGCCACAATTTGGTAAGGGAAAAACCTATAACGATTACGGCAGAGGTTTTTACTGCACAGAACATATTGATCTTGCAAAAGAATGGGCTTGTACCGAAGATGTTGACGGATTTGTAAATAAATATGAGATTGATTTGTCTAACCTTAAAGTTTTAAATCTTTCCTCAGATGAATATACCATTTTGCATTGGCTTGCAATCTTGATGAAGAACAGAAAGGTTCGTTTGTCCACTCCGGTTATGAAACGTGGTCGTGAATGGCTTATTGAACATTTTCTGCCCGATACAAAGGACTATGATGCGATTATTGGCTACCGTGCAGATGATTCTTATTTCTCATTTGCAAGAGCTTTTGTTAATAACGAAATTTCACTCAATCAGTTATCTTATGCTATGCGTCTTGGCAAACTTGGCGAACAGGTTGTTTTGAAGAGCAAAAAGGCGTTTGACGAGATTATGTTTGTGTCTTATGAAGTTTGCGACAACACAATCTACTATGCAAAGCGTAAAGCAAGAGATGACGAAGCAAGAGAAGCGTTTAATGCTGAACTTGAAAAAGAAGATTTAAACGGATTGTTTATGAGAGATATTATTCGTGAGGAGGTAAAGCCTGATGATGCACGCTTACGATGAACAGTATTTAGATGATGCAATGCGAAACTTGGGTGAAGCAGCAGACTATGCGGTAAATGCTTGTAAGATAAGCTTGCAGAAATTCTTTGATTTATTTATCACAACCGGATTTGCCACACAGTTTGGAAACGGCGTACCTAAAATCATTTCGGGATTATCAGGAACCGAGCTTGTTCACGAAATTGTTGTAAAAGCAGGCATAGAACAAGAGCTTCCGGAAGTGCAGACAGAATATGATTGTTCTCCTGAATATTGGTGCGGCTGGATTGTAGCTTATTATCAATGGAATACAGGCAGAACATTTAAAGACATTTTTCAAAATGTATCTGCAAAAGAAATCGAAAAGTTATATCCTACACTCCACGAAGCATCGGAAGAAAAGTTTGTTGATGTGGTAAATTCAATAATTGAGAGAAAAACCACAACAACCAAATTACAGGAGCTTCGCAAAAACATCGGATATTCCCAAAGAGAACTTGCCGAAAAATCGGGAGTGAACTTAAGAACCTTACAACAGTACGAACTCAAAGCGAAAGATATAAACAAAGCAGCAACAAACACTCTTCTTGCACTTTCCAAAGCACTTGGATGCAAGATTGAGGATTTATTGGAAAATTTGTAGATTGATTTAAACATGTAAATGTATATTGAGGTGAAAATTTGGGATTGATGGTATATGACGAAATTCATAAAAATTTTAGAACATTAAACAGAACAAACTATAATGATGATATGGTTTTGGGAGCGGTGTTTCTACAAAGAGCAGCCATGATTGAAATTAAAAAATATTTTAATATTTGTGGATATATATTGATTTCTAAATCTGACGGGTGTTTTTATCCAATAGATATCCATAAAGACAAAATTGTATTGTTTGAGGGGACATACAATAATATGCCAGAACCATTAAAGAAAGCTTTAATTCAATATAATATAACATCTGTGCAGGAAAGAGTCTGGCCATCTTTCTTTTTTCATTGGCAGTTCATGTGTGATATGAGTGCTTTTGAAAAGCATGGTGCTTTCATTAAATTGTGCAGTAATATTATTGGCTCTAAAGGTCGATATAAGACTTTCTTTAGCTCTGGTATTAGCCTATATGAACCAACTACCTATGAAGAATTATGTGAATTTACACGCAATGTATTTGAAGTATCTAAAGTAGATGTGTTTTCTTATGATTATTACAAATCTATAAAATACTTGATTGATTCACTAATAAAAGGATATCATATCAATTTTAGCGAAGATGAAATAACAAAATATTGTATTCAAATAAGTGATTTGATTGATGAGAGGTGGGAAAGATAAATGTACAAAGCCGGAAGTGGAACACCCTATTGGTACGAATGGGAAATCGGTTTATTAGAATGTTTAAAAATGATGACTGACACCTCCGTAGAGTCAGTCGTTCTACAATCAGAGGATTTTCAATCATTGGATGATGTTGTTATAAACTATACAGATGGAAGCATAGTTAACATACAAGTAAAGCATTCGGATAATAATGAAAATTTTGTTTATTCAACACTAACATCAGGAAAAACTCCTATGTTAGATAAATGGGCAAAGGAATGGCAACGTGAAAAAAGTAATTATGAAATAAAAGAGATCCGCATTGTCACCAATAGACAATGGGGCCCTATGGAGACCGAACAAAAATGTTCTTTTGAATGTTTTGTTTCAAATGTATTACCACGGCTTCAATTGGACTATGATTATACCCCAAACAACGAAAATGAGATCAATGCGGTTAATTGGCTAAAGAATCAAATTTCCTATTTGGGTAAAGACGCATCTGATTTTGTGAAAATTCTAAAATTTTATCAAGAGAAAAATTTGGAAGACGTTGAAGCACAAATTAAAGTAAGAATTTCTAAAATATTAGGAACTGATAAAATAGAAGCAATAGAAAATTCTACCAGAAGCCTTTTATCAAAATTAAGTGTTTGGGCTACTTCTCAAAGACAGGAACAAGAGATTACTAGGGAGGAAATATATAAAGCCCTGTGTATCTCCTCAACTGATTTACCTAATTATGAGTTATATCCGGAAAAGCCTATTTTCCCTTCAAGAGAGACGTTTGCAAAATCGTTTCCTAACACTATTCAAAACAGCGACAAGAAGATGTTTTTCCTGCAAGGATTACCAGGTGCCGGCAAAACAAATTTTGTCAGTTATTTGGCACAGCTTGATAACTCAATTGTGGACTTTAGATTTTATACTTATTTACCAGCTAACAAAGAACATCCAACGTTTAGCGATGATGAAGGGTATTATACAGGTGATTGGCTTTGGCGTAGCATATTAACGCAGATGAAGAAATGTTTTGAACAGCGCGGGTTGTTGTGTGAACTTAATTTCCCGCTAATATATAATTATCTATCCGTTAGTGAAATGAGAGAAAAGGTGTTGGAATATTTACCGTTATATTCCAAAGCTATTGGCCGTACTTGCTATCTTTTCATTGACGGATTGGATCATGCAGCACGTTCCAAGGATTCTCGTAAATCCTTTTTATCGCAGTTGCCACTTCCAAACGAGCTCGGTGATGGAGTTAAAACTGTGTTGGTAGGGCAACCAATCAACGATAAGTATCCCCGGCATTTAATTAACAACGAACAAATTCAATATATCGATTTGCCTGTACTTGAAGAAGCAGATATTGCAATGTTGTTGTCTAATGAAAGAATTGATATTCCAAATGTGGACGGAACTTCATTAGCTAAAAGTATTATAAGCGTTGTAGGTAATAATGCTTTGAATGTACTGTTTGCGATTTATGAAATAAAAAAGATGCAAACAGAATACACTTTTGATTCAATGATAGATTGTTTGCGAGAAAAGCAATTAAATTGTCAAATTGACAGATATTATGAGTGGATTGTATCTTCGATAGACGAGAATTCATTATTGTTGAAAATAAAAACAATATTTGCATTTGCTTCTCAAAAAATCAAACTCAAACATATTGCAGATATGTGCGAAGAAAAAATAGAAGATGTAGTAATAGTACTTAATAAGTTATACCCACTTGTTGTGTGTGATTTGGATGAATATTATACATTTCATAATGATGTTAGATTATATTTTAAAGAATCAATGATTGCTAACAGCAATTATGATGTGTTGGCTATGGTTATTTATAACAAGGTATTAAATGACGAAAATTTAGGTCAGTATAAATATGATATTTTGTTTGGTATTGCATTTGAATTGCAAAACAAACAAGTTATATTTGATCTATTTTCACCGGAGTATATTATAAAATCAATTCAATATAAAATATCTGTAAATAGACTTATTCAACAGTTTCACACAGTAGCACATCTTGCTTGTGAATTAAAGACTCTTGATAACATTGACAAAATCAGTTTTTCAGCAGCTACAATATCTCAGTATATAAGAAATATTGAGTACAATCAAAAAGAAAACTTGTACTATGACGACAGATCAGGTAACAACAAAACCGAATCAGAAAAGTACATACTGTCTATACATAACAAATTAAACGATATAGTATACGATATTTATTTCTTGTTGAAAAGCGGTTTTGCTCAAAGGGCGGAGAATATATTTGATGAATACTTAAAATCGACCACTTTGAATGACTTCATAAATGGAAGTCAAGACGATTCAGATAGAGAGTTTTCTGAACGCTGCGGTTTTATATGTAGATATTTTGCCTCTGATATATTGGAGCAAGAAGCCGAAATTGAGTCACAAAACTACTTGAAGTTTGTTAAAGGGTGGCTTGAAGCAAGTTCGGAATTTGTTTCAGAAAAAGAAATACAAAATGCCTTTAGTTTTAAGTATTACAATTTCAAACATCTAAATGACTATACAATGAAGATTTGTAGTGAAGCAGATTTGGATGTCAATGCTTTTGGCATGTTAATCAAAAATTATTTATCCGAACACGACAAACCCATTGTGTCATTAGTCGAACTTTGTGTCAAAGGCATATTGTTAAAGTATAATGTTGATGAGTTGAGGAACGCAATAAGAGCAAGAGAAAACGAAATACTTTCTTCGGATGAGTTTGAATATGATTCGGAAAGAATACTTTGTTATATAAAAGCATATTTTTGTCTGTTCACTCAAATTGAAGATAACGATGAGGTTCCTGAATTATATATAAACATTCTTAAAAAAAGTCGGATAAATCCTGACGACAGAGGATATGTTCCTGCGATAAAACAGTTTTCTCTTTCCAAGCAGGTAATCAAAGATTTTTTTGATGATAATGCTGATTGCCAAAATCAGATTGAAACAATATACAGTACTGTCTTTTTTACGCAGCAACATGGTACTGGCTCTTGTTTTGATTGTAATGCTCACAAGGTGACAGATTTTTTGTTAAGTGTTATTTATTTCACCCATCAAAATGCTCCGGTAGATAAATTATTAAAAATATGTAGTGGAATTAAACCTCTTTTTGTATGGGAAAATGCAAGATATGTCAAAGAATTAACTCAGTTGTTCTATATTTCCAATGCTAAAGGAGTTTATTTTGAAATAGCAGAACACTGGACCGGTAAAAACGGAATACTGTGGGATAAATCTTATGATACTGTAGAATATATTGGCGAAGATGTTTGCAATGTACTTACTCAATTCGGTCTTGTCTCAGAGGCACAAGATGTTGAAAAAAGAGTATTATTCAAACTATTTGGTTATGTAGACCATAAAGACTATTCGTTAAACGGTTTGTTAGAGTGTTACAAACAACTTCCTTTGACTGAAGGTAAACTATTGGATTACGGAATGAGATTACTTGCCGTTTCTGATAAAGCTCGGTCTATTGGTGATAATCGTATGGCAAGAGATATTGATGCGGCAGTTTTTGATACTGCAGTTGAATTAGGGGTTAAGTATGCTTCTGCTTTGTTTGAATTGAAAAACACACCGGAAGAGTTTTACGATTGGCGGAATTGTTTCTTGGATTCATATTACAAAAAAATATCTGATGGAAAACTACCTGATAGTGAGCTTGCTTCGTTATATAATATAGTTAATGCTTGGATTAATGAAGATATTGAAAATGCTGTAAAACGCGGATACAATCAATTAGAATATTTACATCACTATAATTACAAAATTATAGAGTGTGTAAAAAATGAGGAACTTCGTCAAAACTTGATGTCTTATGGAAAGTATTCTTCAACACCAAAAGACGATATTGAGAAATATGTAAGTTCTTCATCAAATAATCATGAAGAACTCATTTGTGAAATCAAAGAACATGGTTATTGCGAAACAATAGAAGAAAGAATTATAAGTATGTTCTCTGATGCTTATCGTGGACAAGTTAATATGTTAATCGATGTTGGAAAAGTAATTGATATAGGTGCAAATAGTGACTTCATATCAAATTGTGTTGTTGAATATATAGTCCAAAAACGCAAATACGGATATCGTGGTATGGGATTGGATCAACTTGTTGAAACATACCACAATTACTTTTCAAACGATGATTGGATGCGATTGTTTGATAACATTGTTTCTTCCGAATATTCAACCAACATCGAGGGTTTCTACAGTTTGAATGAAGATATTGAAATTCTGTGTTTGTGGTATTACAAAGCTCATATGTCAGATAAAATGTCTGCATTATATGAAAATAAGCTAAATGTTCATTGGAGTTGGTTAACTTCTTGTGGATTGATCAACCTAACTAAGTATGAGCTATCAATTGACAATACAATGAAATCATTAAGAGCGTTTGCATCATATCAGTTAAGAGATTTTAGTGTTAAAATTTAATATTGCTTTATAAATTGACACTATATTCCAAAAGCGGCTGACGAAAGTCGGTCGCTTTTATATTTTACTGATCGGTTATGCCGGTCGTTTTTTTTGCTTAAACGCAGAAAGTATATTGTTATTTAATTTGGAATTAAAACATAAAATTATGAGAGGTGGTATTAATGAATGAGTTTAGAGTTGAACTCTTCGTAGCGAGAGATGATGAGCAGGATATAATGCTTTCAAGCTTGAATGAAGATGAAATAGAGAAATGGAAAGAAGATATGGAAGTGCGAGCGTTAAGCGAATATTATAAACAAAAAATAAAAATTACAGACCAAAAAATTTGATTTCAAAAAGCGGCTTTGCTAAAATTAATGCATAGAATAAATAGTTGCCGTTTTTTTCTGGAAGGAGGATATTTTAGTGAAAGTAGCGGCAGCTTATATTAGAGTTTCTACTGATGATCAGATTGAATTTAGTCCTGATAGTCAGTTAGAAAAAATCAAACTCTATGCAGAAAGAAATCAAATGTTATTACCTAAAGAGTTCATCTTTATGGATGAAGGTATAAGTGGTAGAAACACCAAAAAGAGACCTGCCTTTAATACTATGATAGGTTTAGCAAAGCTTAACCCAAAACCATTTGACGTAATATTGGTTTGGAAATATAGTAGATTTGCTAGAAATCGTGAAGATAGTGTTGTTTATAAATCAATGCTTCGTAAAGAACTGAATATTGATGTTATTTCAATTAGTGAAGATGTTGGCGATGATAAGATGTCTATTCTTTTTGAAGCAATGATTGAAGCAATGGATGAATATTACAGTATCAATCTTGCAGAAGAAGTTAAGCGAGGAATGACAGAAAAGGCAAAAAGAGGTGGCGTGTTATCAATAGCAGGATATGGATACAAAGTTGAAAACGGTAAATATGTTATTGTACCGGAAGAAGCAGAAATCATCCGTAAGGTTTTTAATGACTATGCAAATGGTAAAGGATTTTTATCTATTGCTAAATCTTTAAATGCTATGGGCATAAGAACACATAGAGGTAATCAAATAGAAAATAGGACAATCGAATATTGGCTCAATAATCCTGTTTACATAGGTAAAACTCGTTGGAATCCTGATGGAAAGTTATCGAGAAATTACACAGCAACAACTGCTATTATAACCGATGGACCGCACGAAGCTATAATTGATATGGAAACATGGGAAAAAGTTCAGGAGAAAATGCACGAGCAAAAAGTAAAGTACAGAAAATATTATGATCCTGACCGAAAAGAATTATCTCATTGGTTAGTAGGAATCGTCAGATGCGAAAAGTGCGGTGCCGTATTATCTAATCAAGGCGGATTTTATGGATGCTCTAACAGAAGTAGAGGGACTTGCAAAGGTGTTGGATACATAAAAACATCTAAGCTCGATGGAATTGTTTTAAATGCATTATCTGATGTGGCACTTCCAAATGTAAAACTTGCATTTGCTGAACCTGAAACTATTGAGCGTGTGGAAACAGAAGATGAAAGTTTAATTATTTCAACTCAGATACAACGATTAGAAATTCGTTTGGATCGTGTCAAATTGGCTTACGAGGATGGTGTAGATACTCTTCAGGAGTATAAGGCGAATAAAAAAAGCCTACTTGATGAAATTGCAAATTTGAAAGCCTTAATGAAGGAAAAGAAGGCTGAAGAACCACCAAAGACAGTTGAAAAAATAAACAAGAAGGAGCTTCGCAGATTAACAGATGTTTTGAAAGACGAAAGTGTAAGCAATGTTGAGAAAAACAAGGTAGCAAGGACTATTTTCAAAGAAATTGTTAAAGGTGGAGATGATGGAAAAACCATCAAATGTGTGTTTTGGAAGTAATGGATTTACTCAAACAATTGCCATCTGCACCGCCGTATTGGGCTATTATAAGCTGTGCAAGCCTCGGGTCGGTTGCTTTGATGTTTACCGGATATTGTAATCGTTTTTGATATTGCCACATAATATTTTGCCCTCCTTACATATTTTCCCACGGCCACGGGGCATTGAGCCACGACCATTGGTTCTCATCGGTGTTTGCCGCCGCGGTAAGAGGTCCGTATTTGGCTTGGAACTCATCTTTAAGCTCGTTTGCCTTATCGGACATCTTTTTGAACATTGCAATCGCCTGTGCCTCGTCCGGGTGCGTGTCAAGGTATAAGTTCCAGTCATACGCCGCGAACGCATAGGCGTTCAGCTTTTTCAAAAGCTCGCTTCGTGCGTTATCCATTCTTTGACACCTCCGAACTTTGTTCATCGAATATTTTCTCGCCGTTGAACTGGTTTCCGTAAACGCCGAGAGGTTTGTTTAAAATCGGAAAAACCGTTCCGTTTTCCAGTGCTTGTTCCGCGCTGTAGATGTTGCGCATTTCCGTAAGCTGAAACGGAACATACATATACCCCACCATAGGCGCAGCTATCGGTGCGGTTTCGTTTTTGAATGGCATTGATAAATCATTTCCTTTCCGTCTTAGGTGCAATGAATTATGCACCCGATACAGTGATTTTGATACAGAAAGCCAAAAGAGTAATTCAGCTTTCGTATTATAATACGGTCAAACCGTCCGATATGTGTCAAATAAGGCGGCGCAAAATTATGATAGGATAAGACAGAAGGAATAGCGAAAGGTGAATAACAGTGAATAGTGAAAATAGAAAAAGTAAAAACGACAAGTACGAAAGTGCTTGTCGTTCTGGTGGAGGGAGGTGGATTCGAACCACCGAAGCAAGAAGCAACAGATTTACAGTCTGCCCCCTTTGGCCACTCGGGAACCCCTCCGTATTAAATTGTGTTTTGCAAAACTCTCTCGTATTGCTGCAACTCTGATAGTATACCACGTTTCAAAGTATTTGTCAACCCTTTTTTTCAATTTTTTTCAAAATTTTTTAAAAAAGTTAATTTTCAAAGTAAATGCAACAGTAGAATTTAAAGTTACATTTACTTTGAAAAGGATTATGAGACACAAGACCTCGCACTATCACTTGAAATATTTACAACAGGCTCGCTTGCCGCACGGCAGACGGAGCAGCCGCAGCGAGCCGAAGTTGAAGCAACCAAACAGGTTGAAAACACCTACTGTTCCGCCGTTGATACTGTTTACCAAAAAGGTAAGCATTTTGCGGAAAACAAGTTA
>OIYO01001776.1_pt1 | contig 10559 bp, 19 predicted proteins | sample 1588191 | NCBI WGS metagenome assembly OIYO01 (sample SAMN03283275) | human gut metagenome | biome: human-associated habitat; material: feces | host: Homo sapiens | place: Peru | collected 2012 | reverse complement strand
AAACTATCTGTTAAGTGTAAATTTGTTAAAAAGGAAACTGAAATAGGTGGTGAAAAAGATGAAGATAAATAAAATAAGAGAAATGTCTTCACCAGACCTACAAAAAGAATTAGGAGAATTAAAATCAGAGCTATTTAAACTAAGATTTAGTTTAGCTACAAACGGATTAGACAATCCTATGAAAATTAAAGAGGTTAAGAAAGACATTGCAAAAATAAAAACAGTTTTAACTGAAAGAGAGTTAGAAGAAAAAAAAGCCAGCAAATAAAATTGCGAAAATTAGGTTAATTAAAACATAAATTAATCTGAAAGGAGGAAATTATGGAAAGAAATCTTCGTAAAGTAATGATAGGAAAAGTTACATCAGACAAGATGGACAAAACAGTAGTCGTATCTGTTGAAATAAATGAAATGGATAAAAGATACGGAAAAATCAAAAAGAGAACTTATAAATTAAAAGCTCATGACGAAAACAATGAATGCAAAATTGGAGATAAAGTAAAAGTTATGGAAACAAGACCTTTATCTAAAGACAAGAGATGGAGAGTTGTTGAAATCGTCGAAAAGGCAGTAATTAAATAAAATGCTATTAAAATAAAAATAATTAGAATTAATATAATTAATTCGGAAAGGAAAAGAAATGGTACAACAACAAACTATATTAAAAGTAGCTGATAACACAGGTGCAAAAGAAATAATGTGTATTAGATGCCTAGGTGGTTCGTACAGAAAGTATGCTAGAGTTGGAGATATAATAGTAGCTTCTGTAAAAACAGCACAACCAGGTGGAATGGTAAAAAAAGGTGATGTTGTTAAAGCTGTTGTAGTTAGAACAAAGAAACCAATTAGAAGAGCTGACGGATCTTATGTAAGATTTGATGAAAACGCAGCTGTTATAATAAAAGAAGATGGAACTCCAAGAGGAACACGTATATTTGGCCCAGTAGCTAGAGAGTTGAGAGAGAAGGATTATTTGAAGATTCTTTCATTGGCTCCTGAAGTTCTATAGTTTAAATTTTAAGCTTCGTCTTGCGTCGTTAAATTTAACATTAATAATCCTCAACGTACATGGAGTACGCCTGCGGTTATTAAGTCAAATTTGCCTAGCAATACTTGATTCAAATTTAAACTAAAAATAAAATGGATGAGCAATATAAATTTTTATCAATGTACACAAAGTACAATTTCAAAAAATTTTATTTGTTCGCCTAGTAATAATTGTTTTATTTAAAAACTAAGGTTTAAATTTTAAGCTTCGTCTTGCGTCGTTTAATTTAACATTAATAATCCTTTGGTGGACATTAAGAGTATGCCTGCGATTATTAAGTCAAATTTGCCTAGCAATACATGAGTTAAATTTTAAACTGAAATTGAAAATAAAATTAAATTTAAAAAATTTGAAAAGATACTAACAAAAATAGTGTTGAAAGTGTGAATTTCAACAGCGAAAATGTGAGGTGAAAATAGTAATGAAAATAAAGAAAGGTGATACAGTAAAAGTTTTATCAGGTAATGATAAAGGTAAGACTGGTGAAGTTTTAGAAGTTATACCAAAAACACAAAGAGTTATTGTTAAAGGTGTTAACATTAGAAAGAAACATGTAAAACCAAGAAAACAAGGAGAAGAAGGAGGAATAATCCCTTCAGAATTCAGCATACATAGTAGCAAAGTTGCTGTTGTTTGTCCTAAATGTGGAAAAGCTACAAAAATAGGATATTCAGTAGAGAAAGATGAAAAAGTTCGTGTATGTAAAAAATGTGGAGCAAAAATAAAATAAGGAAGGAGGTCTATAAAGACTTATGGAAATATTAAAAGAACAATATCAAAAAGAAATAGTACCAGCAATGATGAAGAAATTTAATTACAAATCTGTTATGGAAGTTCCAAAATTAGACAAAATAGTAATTAATATAGGATTAGGTGATACAAAAGAAAATCCTAAAGAATTAGAAAATGCTGTTGGAGATTTAAGTAAAATAACAGGTCAAAAACCAATAATAACAAAATCTAAAAAGGCTATAGCTGCTTTCAAGTTAAGAGCTGGAATACCAATTGGATGTAAAGTTACATTAAGAAAAGGAAAAATGTATGATTTTGCATACAAACTATTCAATGTAGCACTTCCAAGAGTAAGAGATTTTAGAGGTGTTGGAACAGATTCTTTCGATGGTAGAGGTAACTACTCTATGGGTATAAAAGAACAACTTATATTCCCAGAAATCGAATATGATAAAATAGATAAAATAAGAGGAATGGATATTATATTCGTTACTACAGCTAAGACTGATGAGGAAGCTAGAGAGTTATTAACATTGTTAGGAATGCCATTCAAAAATTAATTATAAACATCGATAATGTTGTTAATCTTAAAATGAAATGCAAATTATCGATTTGTGTGGAGAAAGATTAACGCAAGAATGCGAAGGTTTTCATTAATTTTTAGAGAAAGGAGAAATATAAAGATGGCTAAAAAATCTTTAAAAGTAAAGCAAGCAAGACCACAAAAATATCAAACTAGAGAATACAATAGATGCAAAATTTGTGGACGTCCACATGCTTATATAAGAAAGTATGGAATTTGCCGTGTTTGCTTTAGAAAATTAGCTCATAATGGAGAAATTCCTGGAGTAAAAAAAGCAAGCTGGTAATAAATTAAATTAATAGAGAATTATAATAAACCGAAATAAATAATAAGATTAATTAATTGTTTAATTAGTTTTTAAGAAAAGGAGGGAAAAATACATGGTAACTACAGACCCAATAGCAGATATGCTAACAAGAATTAGAAACGCAGGAAGTGCAAAACACAAAACTGTTGATATACCTGCTTCAAATATGAAACTTGCTATAGCAAAGATATTATTTGACGAAGGATATATAAAATCTTTTGAAGAGATAAAAGAAGAAAATAATCAAGGAATTATAAGAATAACTCTAAAATATACAGAAAAAGGTAAGAAAGTTATAGATGGAATTAAAAGAATTAGTAAACCAGGATTAAGAGTTTACGCATCTAAGGATGAATTACCAAGAGTATTAAATGGGTTAGGTATAGCTTTAATTTCTACATCTAAAGGAATAATGACAGACAAATCTGCAAGAGAAGCAGGATTAGGTGGAGAAGTATTAGCTTACGTTTGGTAATATAATATAAAAAATAAATTAAAGATTAATAAAGATTAATCAAAACCAAAAGGTTTTAAGGAAGGAGGAAGACAGAGATGTCAAGAATAGGAAAGATGCCTATTACAGTACCAGAAAATGTTGAAGTAAAATTAGATGGACAACATATTACTGTAAAAGGACCTAAAGGAACTCTTGAGAGAGATATTCACAATAATATAAAAGTTGAATTAAAAGACAACGTAATAACTGTAACAAGACCTAATGATGAAGCTTTAAATAGAAGCTTACATGGATTAACAAGAACATTAATAAACAATATGATTTATGGTGTTGTTAATGAGTACAAAGTAGATTTGGAAATAAATGGAGTTGGATACAGAGCTCAAAAGAAAGGAAATAACTTATTAATGAACTTAGGTTATTCTCATCCAGTAGAAATGGAAGCTCCAGAAGGAATTACATTTGATGTTCCAGATGCTAACCATATTACAGTTAGAGGAATTGACAAAGAATTAGTTGGTCAAACAGCAGCAGTTGTAAGAACAAAGAGACCACCTGAAGTATATAGAGGAAAAGGTATTAAGTATGCTAGTGAGCATATTAGAAGAAAAGAAGGTAAAGCAGGTAAAAAATAATAAATTTTAATTTTAAACTTCGTTTTGCGTTGTTGAATTTAATTAAAAATCCTCGATGTGCAACAAGCACACCTCCGGTATTTTAATTAAATTCGCCTAGCAACACTTGCTTTAAATTAAAATTATTAAAAGTAGTTCTAAATGGTGTATAAGGTTTGCCTTGTTATACTTGTTTATAATTATTTTTAAAATACCTGATAACCGAGTTTGAAATTTATTGAATTGAAATAATTAATTGAAGAAATTTCGATAATTTTTAGAAAGGAGTATGAGTAAGAATGGTAGGAAAAACAGATAGAAAGTTAGAAAGAAAAAGAAGACATATCCGTGTTCGTAGAAAAATAAGTGGAACACCAGAACGTCCAAGACTATGTATGTATAGAAGTAATAATAACATTTTTGCTCAAGTTATAGATGATGTTAATGGAGTAACATTAGCTCAAGCATCTACACTTGATAAAGAAGTAAAAACAAAACATTCAAATGTGGAAGCTGCTAAAGAAGTTGGTACATTAATCGCTAAAAGAGCAGCTGAAAAGAAAATAGAGACAGTAGTTTTCGACAGAAGTGGATACGTATACCACGGAGTTGTAAAACAATTTGCAGAGTCTGCAAGAGAAGCAGGATTAAAATTCTAAAAAAGGAGGGAAAAAAAGTGCAAGAAGAAAATTCTACAGAATTAAAAGAAAAAGTTGTTGCTATAAATAGAGTTGCTAAAGTTGTAAAAGGTGGTAGAAACTTTAGATTTAGTGCTGTTGTTGTTGTTGGAGACGGAGCAGGACATGTAGGTGTTGGTAATGGTAAAGCTTCAGAAGTTCCAGATGCAATAAAGAAAGCTATAGAAGAAGCTAAGAAGAACTTAATAGAAGTTCCAATAGTTGATACTACAATACCACACGAAATTATAGGAAAATTTGGAAGTGCTAACGTTATGTTAAAACCAGCTGCAGAAGGTACTGGAGTTATCGCAGGAGGTAGCGTTAGACCTGTTCTTGAACTTGCAGGTTATAGAGATATAAGAACTAAAGTTATAGGAACAAACAATCCAAGAAACGTAGTTTATGCTACATTAAACGGATTAAAGAATATGCAAACTTTAGAATCAGTTGCTAAAAAAAGAGGAAAAAATGTTGAAGATATAAAATAATTGATGTATATTAATGTTAAATATTTTCAGTAAACGAACAATAAAAATTATAGGAGGTGTAATTACAAAATGAAATTAGACGATTTAAAACCGGCACAAAAAACAGAAAACAGAACAAGAGTTGGACGTGGAATAGGCTCTGGATTAGGAAAAACATCTGGTAGAGGTCATAAAGGTCAAAAAGCAAGATCAGGTGGCGGAGTAAGACGTGGATTTGAAGGTGGTCAAACACCATTATATAGAAGATTACCAAAAAGAGGATTCACAAATATTCACGCTAAAAATTATACAGAAGTAACATTAACAATGTTATCTAAAGTAAAGAATGAAAACGTAACAGCAGAAAGCTTGTTAGAAGAAGGAATCATTGGAAAGATTAATGACGGTATAGTTGTTTTAGCTACAGGAAAACTTGACAAAAAAGTTAATGTAAAAGCTGTAAGATTTACTAAAGCAGCTAAAGAAGCAATCGAATCTTTAGGTGGAAAGACAGAGGTGATTTAATTGTTTAAGACCATAAAAAATGCCCTAAAAACACCAGAAGTTAGAAAAAAATTACTATATACTTTATTACTAATAGTAGTTTTTAGATTTGGATGTTTTGTAACTGTACCAGGAGTTGATACATTTACACTTGCAGAGCAAATGAGTTCTGCAACAAATGGAGTAACAGGTCTAATAGACACAATATCAGGAGGTGCTTTCTCTAGACTTTCTATATTTGCTATGTCAATTACTCCATACATTACAGCCTCTATCGTAATTCAATTATTATCAATGGTTATACCATCATTGGAAAGGTTAATAAAAGAAGGTGGAGAAGAAGGCAAAATAGCAGTAAACAAATATACAAAAATGCTTACTATAGTACTTGCCTTAATTGAAGGTTTAGGAATATTCCTATCTTATAAAGCATCTGGAATATTCTTAGATACAACTTTCATGGGAGGAGTTTTAACAGTAATTTCTCTTATGGCAGGAACAGCACTTCTTATGTGGCTTGGAGAACAAATTTCAAATAAAGGAATTGGAAATGGAATTTCTATGTTGATATTTGTAGGTATCGTTTCAGGTCTACCTAGTGGAATAACTACAGTATGGAATTTAATCTTCGGAACAGGAACATTCAGCACTGTAGGACTTATTCAAGCATTAGGTTTAATACTAGGAGTACTTGTTTTAATAACAGCAGTTGTGTTTATACAATTAGCTGAAAGAAGAATACCAGTACAATATGCGAAAAAAGTAGTTGGAAGAAAAATGGTTGGAGCACAAAATACTCATATTCCATTAAAACTAGCTATGGCAGGAGTTATGCCTATAATATTTGCATCATCATTCATGACATTTCCAGCAATGATTTTACAAATATTTGTAAAAGACATAGCTACTCAAACAGGATTCTGGGCTGGAGTATATAAATTCTCTATTGCAACATCTTCTTCAAGTGTTGGAATAGGATATACAATAGCTAACGCATGTGTATACTTATTGTTGATCTTAGGATTTACATATTTCTATACCTATGCAATGTTTAATCCAGCAGAAATCTCTGGAAATATAAAAAGAAATGGTGGTTTCATACCAGGAATAAGAGCTGGTAAGCCTACAACAGATTATTTATCTTCTGTAATATCTAAGTTAACATTGGTAGGAGGTATATTCCTAGCAGTAATTGCTATTATACCAATGCTTGCAAGATTTACAAACTTAAATATCGCATTTGGTGGAACATCTATATTAATTTTAGTTGGTGTTGCGCTAGAAACTGTACAACAATTAGAATCTCAACTTGTAACAAGACATTACAAAGGATTCTTGGAATAAGTAGATTCAAAAATATAATAAAAGTATTTGCCCATCTGTACGTTTTCAGCTTGGGCGAATCCTTTTTAATTAGTAGAAATTAATTATTAGTTTCTATTAATTAAAGAGGAATAAATATAGTAAAATTTGAAGGGAGAGATTTTTATGTATATAGTAATGTTAGGTGGTCCTGGTTCAGGAAAGGGAACAGCAAGTGATGAATTAGCTAAAATTTATAATATTGCACACCTTTCAACAGGAGATATGTTAAGGGAAGAAATAAAAAAAGGAACACCTTTAGGTCTAGAAGTAAAAGATTTATTAGCAGAAGGAAAGCTTGTTTCAGATGAAATAGTTACTAGATTAATTAAAAATAAATTAGAAAGTCCAGAATGTGAAAATGGTGCAATATTTGATGGATATCCAAGAACTAAAAATCAAGCTGAAAGTCTTACTGAGTTATTAAATCAAATAAATAAAAATATAGATATTGCAATAGAATTAGACGTTTCAGATGAGGTTATAATTCAAAGAATAATTAATAGACAATTATGTTCTAACAAAGAATGTGGAGCAATATACAATAAGAAATTCAACTCATCAAAAGTTCCTGGTGTTTGTGATAAATGTGGTTCAGAATTAGTAACAAGAGCAGATGACAATAGAGAAACAGTTCAAGAAAGACTAGACGTTTATCATGGACAAGCAGCAGATATTATAAAATACTATAAAGATGCTAATCTCTTATACACAATATCTTCTGACGAAAATACAAAGCCAAGTGATGTAATAGAAAAAATAAAAGATTATATAGCTAAAATGTAATAAGGAAGAAGGCTAAAAATATGGTAAGTATAAAAAGCAAAAAAGAAATTGAAAAGATGAGAGAGGCTTGCAGAGTAGCAAATCTTGCACAAAAAGCAGTTGAAGCTGCAATCAGACCTGGAATATCAACATATGAACTTGATAAAATTGCAGAAAAAACAATGAGGGATAATGGCGCTATACCAGCAGAAAAAGGATATCCAAGTGGTGTGAAAGGTGTGCCAGCATTTCCAGGTTCAATATGTGCTTCAATTAATGATGTTGTAATACATGGAATTCCTTCTAAAAGAGATGTCTTAAAAGAAGGAGATATAATTAGTGTAGATTTAGTTGCATATAAAGATGGATTCAATGGTGACTGTGCTAGAACTTATTATGTTGGAAAAGTAAGTGATGAAGCAAAAAGATTAGTAGAAGCAACTAAGCAAGCATTTTATGAAGGAATAAAATTTGCTAAAAAAGGAAATAGACTTGGAGATGTTTGCCATGCGATTGGCGAATATGTTGAAAGTCAAGGTTTCAGTGTAGTAAGAGAGTTTCAAGGACATGGAATAGGAGAAAGCATGCATGAGGATCCAGGCATTCCAAATTATGGAAAGGCAGGAAGAGGTATAAGACTTGAACCAGGCATGACTCTAGCAATAGAACCAATGGTAATAATGGGCAAACCAGGAATTTTAGAATTAGATGACGGTTGGACAATAATATCAGAGGATGGAACGCTAGCTGCACACTATGAAAATACAATTTTAATTACAGAAAATGAGCCAGAAATATTGACTTTATTATAAAAATGAGGTATACTATAAAGGCTATTGATTGAAAATGGATTAGTTTACCAATTAATAGACTAATAAATGAATAAATATATTCATTTTGGAGGTAAAAAATAGATGTCTAAAGAGGATGTTATTGAAGTAGAAGGAACTGTTGTAGAAACATTACCTAATACAAATTTTAAAGTTGAATTAGCAAATGGTCATCAAATCTTAGCTCATATCTCTGGAAAATTAAGAATGAATTATATTAAAATACTTCCAGGAGATAAAGTTAAAGTTGAATTATCACCATATGATTTAACCAGAGGAAGAATCACTTGGAGAGCTAAATAAAATATATAATAAAAAACTTATGGGAGAGGGTGAGAATAATGAAAGTAAGACCATCAGTAAAACCTATCTGCGATAAATGCAAAGTAATAAAAAGAAAAGGTGTTATTAGAGTAATATGCGAAAATCCTAAGCATAAACAAAGACAAGGATAATTGAAAAAAATTGATATCAACACAAATCAAGATTAGCGGCTGTCAAACACTATGTTTGATAAATTTAAGATTTGTGTTTATATACATGTCTAAATAAAAAAGTTAAAGACTAAACTAAAGTCCAGAGGACTATATTTTAAAATATAGATTGACCTCTAATTTATATTTTAAGATATAGACCAAAGTTTTAGGATTAGTGCATTTCACCTTTAGCTAAATAAAATAGACTAAAAACTAAACAAAAACAAAAAATAAATACAAATTTGGAGGTGCAAATAAATGGCTCGTATAGCAGGAGTTGATTTACCTAGAGAAAAAAGAGTTGAAATAGGACTAACATACATATATGGAATAGGACTATCTCGTTCTCAAGAAATATTAAAGAAAGCTGGAGTTAATCCAGATACTAGGGTTAAAGATTTAACTGACGATCAAGTACAAGCAATAAGAAATGCTATAGACGGATATACATTAGAAGGTGATTTAAGAAGAGAAGTAGCTTTAAATATAAAGAGACTAACTGAAATCGGATGTTATAGAGGTCTTAGACATAGAAGAGGTCTTCCAGTAAGAGGACAAAGAACAAAAACTAATGCTCGTACAAGAAAAGGACCAAGAAAATTAGTTAGTAAAAGCAAGAAATAAAATTAGATAATAGAAGTTAGATCTAGCATCTAACATCCAAAAGGAGGGAAAATCTTAAATGGCTACAAAGAATTTAGCTAAAAAGCCAACTAGAAGAAGAGACAGAAAAAACATAGAAAAAGGTATGGCTCATATTCATTCTAGTTTTAATAATACAATAGTTACTATAACAGATACACAAGGAAATGCTTTATCATGGGCAAGTGCTGGGGAATTAGGATTTAAAGGTTCTAGAAAAAGCACACCATTTGCTGCAGGAGAAGCTGCAGAAACAGCTGCTAAAGCTGCAATGGAACATGGTTTAAAAACAGTAGATGTATTTGTTAAAGGACCAGGATCTGGACGTGAAGCTGCAATAAGAGCTTTACAAACAGCAGGATTAGAAATAACATCAATTAAAGATGTTACTCCTATACCACATAATGGTTGTAGACCACCAAAAAGAAGACGTGTATAAGATAAGAGAAAGGAGAAATAAAAAATGGCAAGATATAAAGATGAACAATGCCGTATTTGCCGTAGAGAAGGTCAAAAATTGTTCTTAAAAGGTTCAAGATGCTACTCAGATAAATGCAGTATTGCAAGAAGAAATTATGCACCAGGACAAAATGGTCAAAAAAAGAGCAAAATTTCTGAATATGGTACTCAATTAAGAGAAAAACAAAAAACAAAAGCATTTTATGGAGTTGGAGAGAAGCAATTTAGAAAATACTTCGACATGGCATCTAATAGTAGAGGAAAAACAGGTGAAGTATTACTTCAAATATTAGAAAGTAGATTAGATAATGTTGTATATAGATTAGGATTCGCAAGCTCAAGAGCACAAGCAAGAATGCAAGTAACACATGGTGCTTTTGAAGTTAACGGACACAAAGTTGATATACCATCATACTTAGTTAAAGCAGGAGACGTAATTAGCGTTAGAGAAATAAGAAAAGACAATGGAACAATAAAATTAGCAGTTGAAGAAAACGCTAGCAGACCAGTTCCAGCTTGGCTAGAAAAAGATGCAGAAAAATTAAGTGGAAAAGTATTAAACTTAGCAACAAGAGAAGACATTGACCTACCTGTTGAGGAACATTTAATAGTAGAGCTTTACTCTAAATAATA
>OIYO01001774.1_pt1 | contig 10563 bp, 11 predicted proteins | sample 1588191 | NCBI WGS metagenome assembly OIYO01 (sample SAMN03283275) | human gut metagenome | biome: human-associated habitat; material: feces | host: Homo sapiens | place: Peru | collected 2012 | reverse complement strand
TCATCGCCAAAACCTTCACTTCTTGAATTTTTGTAAATTTCTTTTAAGTTTGTGAAGTTTTCTGTTCTGTATCCATATCTAATTCCATCAAATCTTCCTAAGTTTGAACTTGCTTCAGCACATGCAATTATATAATATGTTGCTAACGCATAGTTTGCAATATCTAGTGAAAATTCTTCTACTTCTGCTCCCATTTCTTTGTATTTTTCTATTGCTTCTTTAAGTTTTGCTTTTACTTCTTCATTTATTCCTTCTCCAAAGAATTCTTTTGGAACTCCTATTTTTAAACCTTTTACATCATTTTTTAAGCATTTTGTATAATCAATTTTTTCTCTATTTTCTGAAGTAGTATCTCTTTCATCATGTCCTGTAATTACATTTAAAAGCATTGCTGCATCTTCAACGTCTTTTGTAATTGGACCTATTTGGTCTAAAGATGACGCAAATGCTACTAATCCATAACGTGAAACTAAACCATATGTTGGTTTTAATCCTACAACACCACAAAATGCTGCTGGTTGACGAATTGATCCACCTGTATCTGAACCTAAAGCCCAAGGCACTAAGTTAGCTGCAACTGCTGCTGCAGATCCTCCTGAAGAACCTCCTGGTACTGTATTTAAGTTCCATGGATTTCTTGTTACATGGAATGCTGAATATTCTGTAGAAGCACCCATAGCAAACTCGTCCATATTTAATTTTCCTAAATCTATCATATTTTCTGCGTTTAATTTTTCAACTACTGTTGCATCATATGGTGAGACAAAGTTTTCTAACATTTTTGAGCTACAAGTTGTTTTTACACCTTTTGTACACATATTGTCTTTTATTCCTATTGGAATTCCAGCAAAATCTCCGTTGATTTCGCCATTATCTATTTTTTCTTGTACATCTTTTGCTCTTTCTAAAGCTTCATCTGTTAATGTTGTAACAAATGATTGTACATCTTTCTCTTTGTCATTTATTCTATCTACATAAGCTTTTGTTATTTCTGTTATTGTAAGTTCTTTGTTTTTTAATTTTTCTTGTAGCTCATGTACTGTTAAGTCTGTAATTTCCATTATTTTACCTCCTTATTTTTATCAAGATTTCTAATTTATAACTTTTGGTATTTTAAACATATGTTGTTCTTCAGATGGAGCATTTTGTAATAAAGCTTCATTGTCTTTAAATACTTTTACTTCATCTTTTCTAAATACATTTTTCTTTTCGTTTGCTCCTATTGTAACATCTAATCCATCTACTGGTGCGTTGTTTACTATATTGGCAAAATTTAATATATCTTGTAAATTAAGAGCATATTTTTCGATTTCTTCTTCTTTGATTTCTAAGTCAGCTAATTTTGCGATGTGTAAAATTTCTTCTCTACTAACTTCCATATAATCATCTCCTATCTAATTTTCTTTTTTATCTATCATGATGTGTACATCTCTTAATTGCTCTCTTTTAACATTTCCAGGTGCTCCCATCATTAAATCTTGTGCTTTGCTATTTAATGGGAATGCTATAACTTCCCTAATTGTTTCTGAATTTGTTAATAACATTAACATTCTATCAATTCCTGGTGCAATTCCTGCATGTGGTGGCGCACCAAATTGGAATGCTGTATATAAAGCTCCAAATTTTTCTTTTACTTCTTCTTCAGTATATCCTGCCATACTAAATGCTTTAAGCATTATTTGTATATCATGATTTCTTACGGCTCCTGAAGAAAGTTCTATTCCGTTACATACTATATCATATTGATATGCTAATATTTCTAATGGATTTTGATTTTCTAATGCTTCTAGTCCACCTTGTGGCATTGAAAATGGGTTATGGCTAAATGCTAATTTTTCATGTTCATCTAATTCAAACATAGGGAAATCTATTATCCAGCAAAATTGGAATACATCTTCATCTATTAAATTTAATCTTTTTCCAAGCTCTGTTCTTATTTGTCCTGCAAGTTCTGTTGCTCTTTTTTCATTATCTGCTATAAAGAATATTGTATCTTCTTTTTCTAAGTCTGCAAGTTTTAACAATTCAGATTTTAAATCATCTGGAATAAATTTATCAATTGGTCCTTTAAAACTTAAATCTTCTTGAACCTCTAAATATCCAAGTCCTCCCATTCCAATTGACATTGCATATGCTAACATTTTTTCATGGAATCCTTTAGAAAGATGTCCTTTAACTTTTATAGCTCTTACTGCTCTATCAATAAATGGTTTAAATGTACATTTTTTAAAGAAGTCTGATAAATCTATGATATATAATGGGTTTCTTAAGTCTGGTTTGTCTGAACCATATTTAAGCATTGCTTCTTTATATGTTATTCTTGGGAATGGATATTCTGCAATTTTTTTATTAGAGAATTGTTTGAATGTATTATACATAACTGGTTCCATTACTTTGAATACATCTTCTTGTGTTGCGAAACTCATTTCCATATCTAATTGATAAAATTCTCCTGGTGCTCTATCTGCTCTTGCGTCTTCATCCCTAAAACATGGTGCTATTTGGAAGTATTTATCTATACCAGATACCATTAATAATTGTTTAAATTGTTGTGGCGCTTGTGGTAATGCATAGAATTTTCCTGGATGTAATCTACTTGGTACTAAATAATCTCTTGCTCCTTCTGGTGAAGAACTTGTTAATATTGGTGTTTGAACTTCTAAAAATCCTTGTTCTTGCATTTGATTTCTTAAGAATTGTAACACTTCTGCACGAAGTTTTAAATTATTTACAAGTCTTTCATTTCTTAAATCTAAATATCTATATTGAAGTCTTAAATCTTCTCTTATTTCTTGATTTGTATTTACTTCAAAAGGTAGATTTTTAGTTCTTTTTCCTAGAACTTTAATTTCTTCTATCTTGATTTCAACAAGTCCTGTTTTTATTTTTGGATTAACTGTTTCTTCATCTCTCTTTTTTACAGTTCCATAAACTGTAACTGCTGATTCAACTGGAATATGTGATGCAAAATCTACATCTTCTGTTTCTCCAGATGTTACAACTTGTGTAATTCCATACATATCTCTTATGTCTAAGAAAACTAATCCTCCTAAATCACGTATAGTTTCTACCCATCCTGCTATTCTTACTTTTTTTCCTACATCTTCTAAGCTAATTTCATTACATGTGTGAGTTTTGTACTCGTTCATTTTTTATACCTCCTAATGTCCCAAAAGGGACGGTTCTTTTTGGTGTCCCAAAAGGGACGGTTCTTTCTGGGACATTTTTTGAAACTTTTTACTGATAAACATCAAAAAACGTCCACTGCAAAATTGCAGGGACGAAATAATTTCCGCGGTACCACCCAGCTTGAAAACATTTTTTTAATTTAAGAATGTTTTCCACTTTATTAAAATTGCTCCAATATGTTTCACAAATTAGGTTGACCTTAAAGGGCTTTCAGCCAACGGCCCTTATTCTCTTAAAGTTACTTCTAATTGCTTTGTATTGTACGAACGCAAAATATTTTTATTATTATGTTAAATATTTTAGCACCTTATACATTAGTTTGTCAAGAAATATTATAAAATTTAATAATTTATTTTGCTTTTATTAAAATAAATTATTAAATTTTCTATTGTTTCTTTAGAAGGCTTGTCAAAACTAGCAAAAAAGAAGACTATTCCTAGTCTTCTTTATATGAATTCATATATTTATATTCACAAATTATTTATTATTTACTAAATCTTTTAATGCTTTACCAGCTTTGAATACTGGAGCTTTTGATGCAGGTATTTTGATTTCTTCTTTAGTTTGTGGGTTTCTACCTTTTCTAGCAGCTCTTTTTCTAACTTCGAAAGAACCAAATCCAACTAATTGAACTTTATCTCCTTCTTTTAATGCGTTTGTAACTACTTCTACAAAAGCGTTTACTGATGCTTCAGCTGCTTTTTTTGTGTCACCTGTTTTTGCAGCTATTGCTGCGATTAATTCAGCTTTGTTCATTTAAATTACCTCCTATAAGATTTAATATTTATGTACTTTTATCGCCTGAACTAAGCAATAACTGTACTTACTAATAACACTATTCGCCAACTTTCGCTAAAATCCTTCTTTTTTTCTAATAAATTTTTATTTTTTCTAAAATTTTAACGATTTTATCGCCTGCCGGCATCATTTTAAACTCTTCTTTTGTAAAAATTTTCAAAACTACAACAGCTAATATATATATTACAGCTGCTACAAGTATTGCTATTATTGTAGCCAATCTTTCAATTATTATTCCTTTTAAAGCAATATATGTAAAATATGAACATATTCCCATAATTACTGTTGCTATAATTGGTTTTATAACAAATTTTGAAAATGTTAAATTTAATTTTATATTTTTTCGTAAAGCTGTAAATGCAATACAAAAAGCAACTAAATGGCAAGCAACTGAACCTATTGCTGCACCATATATTCCAAAGTTTGGATTTGGAATTAAAGTTATATTTAAAATAAATTTAACAAGTACCCCTGCTGCTAAAGATATTGTTGGGATCATCAATTTTCCATATCCCTGCAGAGCTCCATTTATAGTTTGGTCTAAAATTGTAAAAATTATTGTCAAAGAACTTATCTGTAATATTAAAGCTCCATTACTTGCATTTGGAAATAATAAATTTAATATTGGTTGAGCAAATATAAACATCCCAACAGTACATGGAAGTCCGATTAACATTGATACTAACAATGAAAATGATGTTTTTTCTGTTATTATTTTATTATCATTCTTTGCCTTTGCTGCTGATATAGCTGGAACTAGCGCTGTTGAAAAAGCTACATTTATAGCTAAAGGCAAACTTGTTAATGTATCAACTTTACCTCCTAAAATTCCATATAAAGCTGTTGCCTGGTCTTCTGGCATAAATTTTTTTAAATTTCTTACAACAGTAAATGAATCAACATTCTTATTTATTGATGACATTATAGCTGTTAAAGTAATTGGTATTGAAACAAATAAAATCTTTTTTATTATTTCTGATACTCTTTCATATTTATAATTTACAGTATTTTTTATTTCTGCCCCTATTTCTTTTCTTTCAGTTCTATAATATAAAAACAAATAACTAAATCCTAAAAACGTAGCAAGTGCGCTTGCTAGATTTGCTCCTGCTGCCATCCATTCAGTTGATACATTTGATAATATTGCAACTATTTCTACTATTATAATTGTAAGCAATGTTTTAAAAACTTGTTCTAAAGTTTGAGACCTTGCACCAACACTAATTTTTTGTCTTCCATTAAAATATCCTCTCATAACTGATGCAATTGTAACAAAGAATACTGCTGGTGATAATGCAACTAATGTCATTTCTGCCTCTGGTATTTGAAGCCAATTATTTGCAATTACATGTGCTCCAAAAAATAATAATAAACTTCCTACTAGTCCTATTATTGCAAATGTTGCAAATGCTATTTTAAAAATTCTATGCGCACCTTTATTATCTCCAACAGCCACTCTTTCTGATACCAATTTTGAAATAGCATTTGGAACTCCTATTGAAGATATAGTAAGTAATAATGCATAAATTTGATATCCACTTGCACATATTCCATTTCCTTTATCTCCAAACCCTTCTCTATTTGTTAAATATAAAGTATATACTAATCCTAATATTTTAATTAAAACTTGGGAAAACATTAATGTTATAACGCCTTGCATAAATCCTTCTCTTTTAGGTTTATCAGTATTTTTGCGATTTTCTCGTTTTTTATTACCTTTTCTTATCATCTTTCCCCCCTTTTTGTAATTGGAGGTTAGAGGTTGGAAGTTAGATGTTGGATTTTAATTTATAATTTTAAACTTCTAATCTCTAACATCTAACATCTGACAACTAACCTCTAACATCTACTCTCTACCATCCATTCACTACTATTAATTACTATTTAATTAATTAATCTATTATACCATCAAAATTACATCTTTTTCTTACATTATAATTTTTATTTAAAATTTTAGCAATACTTTTCACAAATTTTCCAAAAATCGTTGACAAATACACTTTTTTGTAATAAAATATTTAAGCATTATGTTAGAATATGATTTAAATATAAAACTTCTCCCCGGTAGTTTTAATTTAAATTTCATATATAAAATATATAAAAATAGGAGGGTAATTATTACCATGAATAATACAACATATAGTCCAAAAAAGGCTGAAATAGAAAGCAAATGGTACATAATTGATGCAGCCAACAAACCATTAGGTAGAGTTGCAACAGAAGCTGCTAAATTATTAAGAGGAAAACACAAACCAACATTTACACCTAATATTGATACAGGTGACCACGTTATCATCTTAAACGTAAAAGATGTAATTTTAACAGGAAACAAAATGGATCAAAAAATTTATAGACATCACTCAGGATACATTGGTGGAATGAAAGAAACACCAGCAAGAGTAATGTTAGAAAAAAATCCAGAAAAAGCTATGACATTAGCTATTAAAGGAATGTTACCACACAACTCTTTAGGAAGAGCTCAACTTAAAAAATTAAGAGTTTATGCTGGAGCAGAACATGAAAATCAAGCACAAAAACCAGAAGTATGGGAGGTAAAATAAGATGGCTAAATCAGAAAAAATAGTTTACACTGGAACAGGTAGAAGAAAATCTTCAATTGCCAGAGTAAGATTAGTAGAAGGATCTGGAAAAATAACTATCAATGGTAAAAATATTGATGAATTTTTCGGATTAGAAACTTTAAAAGTTATAGTAAGACAACCACTTACAGTTACAAATACAACTGATAAATATGATGTTATTTGTACAGTTCAAGGTGGAGGATTTACAGGTCAAGCTGGAGCAATCAGACATGGTATTGCTAGAGCATTAAATGAAGCAAATAGTGAATTTAGACCAGCTTTAAAAACAAACGGATTCTTAACAAGAGATCCACGTATGAAAGAAAGAAAGAAATATGGTCTTAAAAAAGCTAGAAAAGCTCCACAATTCTCAAAAAGATAATATGCTTTTTATGCAAAATAATCAAACCTCAGAAGTTTCATTACTTCCGAGGTTTTTCATCTGCCATAATTATATAATTTGTAAGGCTGATATATAAATACCAGCCTTCATAACTTATTTTTTTCTTAAAACAATAGCAATAAAATTCAAATATTTACATGCTCCTGCTTCAATAGCTTTTTTATCATTTTTAGAATATTCATTGTCACATTTAATCCAATCATTCCAACATTCTTCATTGCTTTCCATCTCATAAATCGAAACAATTTCACTTTTCTTTGATTTTGAAATAATATTTTTCCAATATTCTATATCGTGAATATAATCCAATTGCTCTGGTGTCCAAGATAATAATAATTCTTTTGGAATATTATTATGACAATCTTTTTTCATTCCTGGAACAACTATATAAATATAACCACCTTTTTTTACAAATGGTAAAAGTTTATTATCTAAATATTCTTCATCTCTACCAAAATAGTTATATGAATCCGTGCTAACAACAGCATCAAAAAATTCCTTATCATATTTTAAATCTGTTGCATCTGCTTTTACAGGAATAATTTGTTCTTCTGTTAATTCCATTTCATTAAAGAATTTTCTATTTTCTTCAGCATTACTCCAAAGGTCAGTTGCATAAACTTTAAAACCATATTCTTTTGCTAAAAACACTGATGTTATTCCTTGTCCACTTCCTAAATCCATGACAATTGAGCCTGATTTTATTTTATTGTCTTTCATAAGTTCTTCTTTCAATTTTAGTGGGTTAGGTCCCATTATTTTTTGATTAATTAACTCTGTATTGTATTTTTCTGTTCTTAAATATTTCATTTTTAACCTCCTATTAATTTGTCTTTTTCAAATTAAATACGAGATCCAATACACCTATAATAATTTTTTTCAAAAAATACCTCCTTGAATTTTTTCTTTATTTTACCATAAATTAATTATCATTTCAAATTATGTTTTTTCTTATTTCTAACAACTGTAAAGCATCTACTATTTTTTTCTTACAGGAATTTGAATTTCAGTTAGCCATTCTTCTTCATTTTCTTTATTCCACATTCCGTCAATATACCTTTCCATTATTGGTTCAATTATTTCATATCCATTTTTTTCATTCTCTCCTCACATTTTATTTATTATATATTTCGTTAGTATTTTCTAAATAAGACACTTTTTTACCTTTATTCTTGGCATATTCAATTTCAGATTTAGTACTTTCTCCAATATATCCTCCAACATTAATAACATAAATTTCATCTGACCTATCTATTTTTTGTCTATGCATTTCATCTAACATTTTCTTTGTTTCTGAATTTATTTCAATATTCGCATTACTAAAAAAATTTGGTGTAAAAACTATATTTCCATTTAACACAAGTTCTTCTTGAACTTTCAGAAATTCAGTTTTAAATTTAATTGAACCACATAAAGTTATTATATTGTATTTATTCTTATTAAAATCCATTTTTTTATTCTCCTCATATTTATATTATAAAAAACAATCCTAGCGACAAATTACTAGTTGCCTTCTATATAAGTCATATACTTATATCCAGTCATTTGCGTATTATTAGCAAATTCTTTTTTTGATAAATTACTTTTTTTAATTGGCTCTTTATAATATGATAAATACGTAACTAGCCTATATAATCTGGTATTTTCTAAAAACTTAAAAATAATGTCTTTATTATAATTTTCGTCAACTTCAGATAATGTTCCATTATCATAGTCAAAAATAATATAATTTTCTCCAGATGTCATCATTTTATTAATCGAGTCAGGTGCAAAACAATTTAGATTATAATCATCTATTACTGAATAATGCATTCTATCTTCTACAACTTCTAATAAATGCTCATAATTTTCATCGTTTTTTTCAAATACATAAAAAGCTCCTATTTTTGAAGATTTAAAATAAATTCTATCTGGCTCTCTTTTATATACGTATGGATTATCTTCTTTGAATTCTCGGTAATTGTCTCCATAATCTGCTTCATCTTTTTCAACAGTTTCTTTTAATTTTTTTATTTCACTTTCTGTCATTAATGTGGCTAAACTTGCTTGCTTTTCTTTCTCTTTTATTAATTCAGCCTCATCAATTAATATTTTTGTATAAAATCCACTTATAAAACCTATTCCAATCAATAAGATACTTATTATAATAAATATAATTATTTGTTTTTTTGCTAGCTTTCCCATCTTTATTCATCTCCATAAATTACTAATTATTGTTTGCATTATATCACAAAGAGCAGATAATTTTCAACTAATTATCTGCCCCTATTTATTGTAATTTGTAGTACTAGTTTGTTTTATTACTTTCAATTAAATTATTTTTTATTATTCTTAATAAAGTATGTAAAGTTTGTATCATCATTTTTTTAGTATACTCGTCAATTTTTTGATATGACTGCACAATAATCTTTGCATTTGCAAACCAATGTTTTTTTAAGTCTTTAAATGTTTGCTCATCCGTTGAATTTAAAATTTTAAATAATACATCAACTACGATTTCTCTATTTTCATCACTCTCTTGCTTCAACCAATCCGTTATTGTTTTGTCTATAAATACACTCTCTTTTGTTATTTCATCTAAATATACAAAATCTTTGCCTAATACTTGCCAACTATATAAATCGTGTTGCATTATCCCCTTCTGATTACTTTTTACAATCATTGTCTTTTCTTTATGTCCCAGTAATCTTCCAATAACAGAAGATTGTGGTATAAAAGTTTGAACCTTTTCTATAATTTCTTCATATTTCTTACTTTCTACAACATCATCTCTAAATCCAGGTCCATCATTATTATATATATTTATAATTCTTTCTTTTATCTTTGCATTAGCAAAAATAGCTGCATAAATTGCCAAATTTCCTCCTTTTGAATGTCCTCCTAATCTTATTGGGCGAGGATACTTTTTTGCTATTGTTTCCAAATACTCTACTGAATCAATTTGAGCAGCAATATGTGTTTTAAAACTCATATTAAAATCTTCTTTCCAACCAACTATTGTATTATCCGTTCCTCTATAAGAAATATACATTGTATTATCTGGCATTAAAATAGTTACTGCTGAAAATTGTTTATCCAAATTTGTCTCAATTTTATTTATATATCCTGTTACTAGCATATTTCCAAATCTTCTAGAATCTCCCATTGCTGGAAATAAATTAACATCATCTTCCCATAATATCTGCATATCTTGTATATTTTCTTTTTGGAATCTTTGACTTAATTCCTTTATAGATACAACTTCATCTTCTTGTATAATCTTATCAAATGGAAAATACGCTAACCTTGCTAAAATCAAATTATCAACTTCATTAAATGAATCTTTTTCTAATTCTATATCTCCTCTCCACATTATATAGTCAAATATATTAGCCATATTACTTCCTCCATTTATTGCTATTATTATTTCTCTTCACAAATTTTTTTCAAAATTATCTCAATGAATTACTAACTTTCGTTAAGATTATACAATAAAAGACAGATAATTTCAACTAATTACTGCCATATCTATTGTAATTTGTTATTATTTTTTTACTAATTTATTTTTGAAGAAACTCATAACAAATAGTCCTAGTAAAAATCCAATAAGTG
>OIYO01001773.1_pt1 | contig 10568 bp, 9 predicted proteins | sample 1588191 | NCBI WGS metagenome assembly OIYO01 (sample SAMN03283275) | human gut metagenome | biome: human-associated habitat; material: feces | host: Homo sapiens | place: Peru | collected 2012 | reverse complement strand
ATACCACGTCTGCTATGACTCTTTCTATATGTCCTATTTCATTTTACAATGAACCCCTATCAAACATCAAAAAATGATGTACCCGCGCCTATTGACAATCGCCGCAGCGCATGGTATAATATTGCCAACCTTTGGGGAGTAGCTATGGACGGGCAGCCGTCCCATCTGCTGTCACCAACCGTCGGGCGCCGAGCAGCGGCACCGGCTGGCAGCAGACAGACCGCAGCGTTTGATGCAAGACCATTGGCAGACGATGTGTCTGTCGGTGGTTTTTTTTGATTTAAACCGCAGAGCAGATGCATCGGATAAAAAGCTATCCCGATGAGCAAACTATTACCCGAACAGGAGGATAATTTTGAAACACTATCTTGAACAGCCCGCCGCAGTGCTCGAGGAGCTCGGCAGCTCGGAGCAGGGTCTGTCGACGCAGGAGGCGGAGCTCAGGCTCGGGCGTGACGGCAGAAACAAGCTCGCAGAGCCGAAGCGGGCATCTCTTATCCGTCGTTTTCTGTCGCAGCTCGCCGACCCGATGATAATAATACTCATAGTCGCGGCGGCGATAAGCGCGATAACGTCGGTCTACGAGGGACATGTGTCCGGAGAGGGCGGATTTCCTACCGACACGGTGATAATCCTTGCCGTTGTCGTAATAAATGCCGTGCTCGGAGTGCTGCAGGAGAGCAAGGCGGAGCAGGCAATCGACGCGCTGCAAAAGATGAGCGCCGCCACCTCGCACGTACTGCGCGGCGGAGAGCTGATGACCGTGCCGAGCGAGGAGCTTGCGGTAGGTGATGTCGTTCTGCTCGAGGCAGGCGATGCGGTCCCCGCCGACTGCCGCATCCTCGAGTGCGCGAGCCTGAAGGCGGAGGAGTCCGCGCTGACCGGCGAGAGCGTTCCGGTCGATAAGCAGACCGAGGCGCTCGGTGCATCGGACGGAGACGTGCCGCTCGGCGACCGCAGAAACATGCTGTATATGGGCAGCTCGGTCGTTTACGGGCGAGGCAGAGCCGTTGTAACCGCCGTCGGAATGAATACCGAGATGGGCAGGATAGCCGATGCCATCACGCAGGCGCAGGACGGACAGACTCCGCTGCAGAAGAAGCTCTCTCAGCTCTCAAAGCTGCTGACGATGATCGTTCTCGGCATATGCGTGTTTATATTCGCCTACTCGCTCATCAGCGGACGCGATGAGCTGACCGGCGGCGATTCGGCGCAGATATTCGGCAGAGTTATCGACATGTTTATGGTCGCGGTCAGCCTTGCCGTTGCGGCGATACCCGAGGGACTCGCGGCGGTCGTTACCGTAGTGCTCTCCATCGGCGTTACGAATATGTCGAAGCGCAATGCCATTATACGCAAGCTTACCGCCGTCGAGACGCTCGGCTGCGCGCAGGTCATATGCACCGATAAGACCGGAACTCTGACGCAGAACCGCATGACCGTCGTTCGTCACTACGGCAGCGATGAGCGGCTGCTCGCGACCGCGCTTGCACTTTGCTCGGACGCACGCGAGAGCGGAGACGGCATTGTCGGCGAGCCTACCGAGGCGGCGCTTGTAGCCTATGCCGCGTCGCTCGAGCTGCATAAATCGGAGCTTGAGAGGCTTCAGCCGAGAGTCGACGAGGCACCCTTTGATTCTATGCGAAAGATGATGACCACCGTACACAGTCTGCCCACAGGCGGCGAGGAACTGCCCGGAGCCGCCGCAGGCAATGCAACCGTCGGCAGGACCGACGGCGGATATATTGCCGTTCAGTACACCAAGGGCGCGCCGGATGTTTTGCTCGGACGCTGCACTGCGGCACTTGTCGACGGAGGTCTTGTCCCCATGACCGCCGAGCTGCGCGAGCGGATCGAAGCCGAGAACCGCGCGATGGCGGAGCAGGCGCTGCGCGTGCTTGCCGCAGCATACCGACCGCTCGCCGAGCTGCCGGATAGCAGCGCTCCCGAGGCGCTCGAGCAGGAGCTTGTATTCCTCGGTCTGGTCGGTATGATAGATCCCGTTCGTCCCGAGGTCGGCGCGGCTATCGAGCAGTGCCGAGAGGCGGGCATCATTCCCGTTATGATAACCGGCGATCATCGCGACACCGCCGTCGCCATTGCGCGCGAGCTCGGCATTCTCAGTGATCCCTCGCAGGCGCTGACCGGAGCACAGCTCTCCGAGATGAGTGATGAGGAGCTGCGCGAGCGTGTCTGCGATATCCGCGTCTATGCACGTGTTCAGCCCGAGCATAAGACGAGGATAGTCAATGCATGGCGCGCCTGCGGCTATGTCACCGCCATGACCGGAGACGGTGTAAACGACGCACCGTCCATCAAGAGCGCGGATATCGGCATCGGTATGGGCATCACCGGCACCGACGTTACGAAGAATGTCGCCGATATGGTGCTTGCGGATGATAATTTTGCGACCATCGTCGGCGCGGTCGGAGAGGGTCGACGCATATATGATAATATCCGCCGCGCGATACAGTTCCTGCTCGGCTCAAACCTTGCCGAGGTGCTGACCATCTTTCTTGCAACGGTGCTCGGCTTTACCGTGTTCCGCGCGCCGCACCTGTTATTTATCAATCTCGTTACCGACTGCTTCCCTGCGCTCGCGCTCGGACTCGAGCAGGCCGAGCCCGGTATCATGCGCCGCCGCCCGCGCGATGTGCGCGACGGAATTTTCTCCGGCGGACTCGGCTTCGATGTGCTATATCAGGGGGTCGTCGTTACCGCACTGACCCTTGCCGCATTTTTCATCGGCGAACGGCTTGAAACCGGCTATTGGGCTTTCCGCAATATCGCCGAGTGTGAGCAGGGCATGACGATGGCGTTCCTTACCATGTCGATGTGCGAGATTTTTCACTCGTTCAATATGCGCTCTCAGCGCGGCTCGACGGTCATGATGAGTCTGCGCGGCAGTCATAATATGCCGCTGTTCGGCGCGATGCTTGCATCGCTCGTGCTTACTACGGTGCTTATCGAGGTGCCCGTGCTCGCGGCTGCGTTCGGCTTTACTCCTATCGGCATCGCCGAATATGCGATATCTATCGGACTTGCGCTCTCAATTATACCGATCGTTGAAATTGTGAAAGCAATACAGAGAAAAATATAACAGTCCGGCAGGGAGATGTATCCGCATTTCCCTGCTTTTCTTTTCTACGCAGATGCTTTTCGCGGAAAAGGCGTTCGGGTAAAAAGAAGCATAAAAAGAATAACAATCATATCATCTATCTGTATGCTCTCGGCCGCAGCGGCATGATTGTGTTACCGCGGCACAGACAAAAAACACAAACAACCGAATCATTTCCCGTATTCTTCGCCCGCGGCAGCGAGATATGCCCCTTGTGACATAGACAGGCGTCTCTCCGAACACCCGCACGTACATTCTTCTGCCGATTCGTTGTAGTCTTCCCGTGCCGCTCTTGTCGCAGTTTGTCGACGCGCCGCTGTTGACAAACTATCTCCCGGGTGTTATACTCAAATTACCGCCTCCCGCGAAACACCCACATCCCGCCGTCGGCACAGCCGAGAAAGGATCTCCCCTATGAACTACGAGCGTAAGAGAAAAGAAAAAACACCCGTCATCGCCATCTGCTATGACTTTGACAAAACGCTCTCTCCCGACGACATGCAGGCGCAGGGTTATATTCAGTCGGTCGGATGGGATGTCGACGAGTTTTGGAAGAAATCAAACGAGCTTGCATCAAGCAGCGGCATGGATCAGAACCTCGCCTATATGTACGTCATGCTCCGCGAGGCGGAGGGAAAGCTGCTCTTTACCCGTGAAACGCTGATGAATTACGGCTCCCGCGTACAGCTTTTTCCCGGCGTTGACGATTGGTTCGAGCGCATACGCGGCTACGGAGCAAGCCACGGCGTAAAGATAGAGCATTACATCATCTCCTCCGGACTGAAAGAGATGATAGAGGGGACCCGCGCCGCCCGGTCGAACGCATTCGAGCGCATCTACGCGAGCACCTTCCATTATAACGAAAAGGGAGTTGCCGTTTGGCCGGCGTAGGTGGTCAACTATACTAATAAAACGCAGTTTCTCTTCCGCATCGAAAAGGGCGTTCTCGATATAAACGATCCGGCGGTCAACGATGTGTTTTTGCCGGATGAGCTGCGCATACCGCTCCGCAATATGATATACATCGGCGACAGCGATACCGACGTTCCGTGCATGAAGCTCGTGCGCGAGGGCGGCGGATATTCGATAGGTGTCTATAACGCGCAGACGCAGGATAAGACCAAGGTGTATAAGATGATGCGCGACGGACGGATAGATTATTTCGCGCCTGCCGACTATTCCGCAGGCTCCGAGCTTGACGCCTTGGTCAAGGCGATGATAGACCGCGTTTCGGTGGGCAATGTGCTCGAGGCATGGCGCGGAGAGCTGCGGCAGGAGCAGCAGCGCTTTGATATCGGACGCAGTGAGGCGGACCGCCGTCGGGTCGACCTGATAATCGCGCTCGAGAACAGCCATAGCTTTGCCGACACGCATTCGATCGTTCGCGAGCTGCAAAAGCTCGAGATAAGCTCGCCGCAGGAGAGGGAGATGCTGCTCGGCGCGGCGCTGAAAAACAATCAGGTGAGGCTCGTGCTCGGAGATGCCGATGTCCGCAGGTTCTACACCGGACTGATCGAGGGCATGAAGAATCCGAGCGAGAGCTCGCAGGCAATTGAACAGCTGCTCGCACAGAGCGGAGAGGAGCAATAAATGGGCAACTTTGTTACATACGCGGAGCAGACGCTCGAGACCTTTGACGAAAGAGCCTTTTCGTCGGTCGACAGCCTCATTCTCTCGTGGCTCTCGTATTTTCATTATCCCGATGAGACGGGAGTGCGGTCGTGGGACGGCGTACCGCTTACCGAGCTGTTCCGCGCCGAGTATTTCGAGCAGCTCTTTCACGGAAACTGGGATCCGTCCGGCAGCAGACAGCTGCTGTCGGCAATGGCGGCAAGCCCGCGCTTCCGCGACCTCCGCCTTATGGGCTATACCGAGCGGCGGGACGATGAGGCGGAGAAGCAGTTCGCCGCGCTGAGCTTTGGACTGCCGAACGGCAGTCTGTATGTTGCCTATCGCGGGACCGATTCCTCCTTTACGGGATGGAAGGAGGACTTCAATATGGCGTTTCAGTACCCTGTTCCCGCGCAGGAGGAGGCTGCGCTCTACCTCGCGGAGGCGGCGAAGCACAGCTCCGGTACCGTCCGCGTCGGCGGTCATTCCAAGGGCGGAAACCTTGCGGTCTACGCTGCCGCGAACAGCGAGGACAGTGTGCGCGACCGCATTGCCGCAGTCTACTCGCACGACGGCCCCGGCTTCCTTGCCGAGGTGCTCGAGAGCCCGCGCTTTGCCGAGATAAGCAGCCGCATAGACAAAACGGTGCCGCAGTCCTCGATAGTCGGAATGCTGCTCGAGCAGCAGGAGAGCTACCGTATAGTCAGGAGCACCCGCTTCAGCGTGCTGCAGCACGACCCGTTTTCGTGGGTCGTTGAGGAGGGAGATTTCAGCTCGGTCGACTCGCTGACCTCGGATGCAAAGTACGTCGACGGAGTGGTGAACAGCTGGCTCGGCAAGCTCTCCCCCGAGGAACGCGAGCGCTTTGTCGATCTGCTCTTCGGGCTTATCGACACCGAGAACAACGAGAATACCGATCAGCTGTTCGAGCAGTGGCAGAAAAATCTCCCTCTCGCGCTGCATGCTGCGCAGGGGCTTGACCCGGAGACGAAGGAGTTCGCCGTGCGAACAGTCCGCGCCCTGCTCTCGCTCGGTATCCGCAGCTTTCCCGAGCTGTTCCGCAGAAAGAAGTGATTCTCCCGGAGGCTGATTTTCGGTATGTGTGGAATTAAAGAACCGAGCATCGGCGCGGTTAAAATGTCGAGTTTCACCTACGGAGGCGACGGATCTTCTGATTCTTATCGTTCTTATCGTCAGGCGTTTTTAACATACGAATTTCATTAGCTGTCCCACAGCAGAATAACGGAGGAGCAATATTATGAGTAGATTTGACCGATATACATGGCGACCCGAGATATGCAATACGGCAAAAGACATCTATCGTATATTGACATCGCTCGATACAAAAAACAAAAAGATCAAAAGAATAGTGCCTATCGGAATGGCAGAAAATATGAAGCGAGACGAATACGAGTGGAAATATCGCGAAATATTGCTCGGTATCGGCATGACAAATGAGCAGCTTCAGATACAGGCAAGGCAGTAGGAACTGTAAGCAGAGGGCAAGGGCGTCCGTCGTGAGGCGAAGTCTGAAGGAAGCCCAAAGCAAAGCCTCGGTCTGACGAACAGGGACTGTATATAAGGTATTATCCGACAAGCAATAGCGCAGGTGTTGACACCAATCTACGAGCCGAAGTTTTCAGACGGAAGCTTCGGCTACAGACCGCACAGAAGCGCAAAGGATGCCATACTCAAGGTGAAGGAATGTACCGTTTATTATAGAGGACAGCATAAAAATGTTCTATTACCGCGGATTGCAGGAATGGGACCGGGAAAAGGGCTATCTGACCGACACCTGCCTGTCGGCACATGATATATTCAAGAAATACCTGGATTATTTCAGAATACCGTATAAAAACTGAACTCCTCACGCACGGCTCATATAAAGCTGTGCGTGAGGTTTCTGTAATATTTCGTGCTTTCGCAAAGAAGGTAAAGTGTTTATCATCTGCGAAAAGTGAAAATTCAATGATTTTTCACTTCCGTTATGTGATTTTTGTGAAAAATGGATTGACTAAAGTCAAGACTCTAGCATTCAAACGCCGACTCAGTAACGTCACTGTCGTTGCAGAGGATTCCATAATACAACATGTCATAAAGTCTTTGATGTAAAAACTTTATAAAAGATTTTTTGTACTCAGTAAGAGGAGTATCGTTTATAAATTCTTGTTTATTTGCAATGAAAAGTACAATACGAAATTCTATTGGCAATAATTGAGAAATAATACGGGTACGTCTTTTATTATCACTGCCTATCTTAACTTGACTTTAATACTTGAAAGACTCCTGATTATCAAGAATGAACTGCTCACGGTCATCCGCTTCCAGCGGGGCAAGGGTTACTTTTGCGTTCTTCATAATTACCTCCGAAAAATAAAAATACCCGGTCATTACAAAGTAATAACCGAGCGCACTCGACACCTAATCCGTTATGTGGCGGAAAAGCTGCACGGCAATTGCCAGTTCTCGGTGGTGGATGACCACTTTGTACTGCGGGTAGTGCTGTAAGCCGTAATACATAAAGGGAGATACCGGTGTGGGTACCTTCCTTTTTTCGCAAATGGAATGCCCCCGGCCGGGCTCTCCGGCGGGAGGCAGTATTTTATGGGATCAGAACGCGACCTTCATAAACAGGGCAACGCAGCACAGGATAACAGCCAGCGGAACATAAAGGTACCGGCCGATGCCATACCACAGGCGGCCGCGGGTCTTCCCACTGCCGGTATTGATGGCCAAAAGCAGCTCGTCTTTTTTCATTACATAGAACCAGGAAACAGCGCCCAGCGTAGCGCCGATGGGGATGATATAAATGGAAACAAGATCCATCCACGGCCCCCATTGGGAGATGGTCTCCATACCGATGCCAAAGCCAAGGCACAGTACAGCCAGGATGATGAGGGTAGCGGTGCGGCTCAACCGGGGGAACCGGTGCTGGAGCGATTCCGCCACGGCCTCGAACATGTTTTGCAGCGAGCTGACCCCGGCAAAGATCATGGCGATATACAGGATAACGGCAAACAGCTGACCTAGGGGAATATCCTGCAAAATGGTGGGCAGCGTGACAAACAGCAGGCTGGGTCCCGCGCCTACATCCAGCCCGTAGGAAAAGCAGGCCGGGATAATAACCAGCGCGGCCACCACCGCAGCGATGGTATCAAACAGGGCGGTATGCTGCGCCACTCCCACCACATCCTCCTGCGGAGAGAGATAAGCCCCGTAGACGATCATGCCGCTGCCGGTGACCGAAAGCGAGAAAAACGCCTGCCCCATGGCCCAGATCCAGATCATGGGGTCTGTCAGGGCCTCCCACCGCGGAGTAAACATAAACCGATATCCCCCCGCGGCGCCGGGCAGGAAAAATACCCGTACCGCCAGCACCAGGAAGATGAGGAAAAACAGCGGCATCATGATCTTATTGGTCTTTTCTATGCTGTGGGCCCCCAGAAACAGCGTAAGCAGGGTGCCCACCACCACAATGATGTGATAGGGCACCACCGAATAGGGCTGCGCCGAAAAAGAGGCAAACCAGGCGGCGGTATCGGCGGTCATCAGGGTGCCGGTCAGGGAATCCACCAGCGCTTTCAGCACATAGGTAACAATAACGGCATACCCGATAGCAATGCACAGGGAGCCGGCCAGCGGCAGCCAGCCCAGCACACCGCCCACCTTCCCGGCTGTTTCTCCACGGGTGGCCCAGGCATTGCGGTAGGTCCCCAGGGTGCCGGTGGCCGCCCGCCGCCACATGGCGAATTCCGCCGGAAGACCGACATAGCTAAAGATAAAGACAAACAGCAGGTAGATCAGCAGGAATGCCCCGCCGCCATTGCTGCCCAGTTTGTTGGGGAAACCCCATACATTGGCCATCCCCACCGCCGAGCCGACCGAGGCCAGAATGAAGCCCCACCGGCTGGCAAAGCTCCGTGTGCTTTTTTGATGTCTCATTTCATTTTCTCCGTTTCCATAAAACAAGCCATGCCTTGCGGCCGGCTTGCTGCTCCTTGCTATTTTAGCACTTTACATCGAAAAAGTCAATACAACCCCCGCCCGGTATTCCAAATATCCGCAAAAATATGCTTAACAAATTAAGGAGGACAACACCATGCAGGAATTGCAGATCGGCAGAGTTTACCGCCACTTTAAGGGCGATTATTACCTGGTGGAGGACCTGGCGCACGATTCAGAAAGCGGCGTGCCCTGTGTCATCTACCGCAAGCTGTACGGGGATGGCGGCCTGTGGGTCCGCCCGCTGGAGATGTTCCTTAGCCGGGTAGACCGGGAAAAATACCCGGAGGTCCGCCAGGAATACCGCTTCCAGCTGCAGGAGATCGCCAGTGTGGCGCATCACGGGGAGTGAGGCTGTCCCATGGAGTGTGAAAAGATCCACTGGGTGCTGTGCCCGGCCTGCTGGGGCAAAACCCGCACCTAGATCCGGGAGGATACCGTACTGGAAAACTTCCCGCTGTTCTGCTCCAAGTGTAAACAGACCTTCCTGGTGGCAGCCCACAGTGGAAAAGTAGAATACAGAGCAATCATGCCAGACGCACAGACGCAGAGCCGAATTTGATCCCATTCCAGGTTTGCTCTGCGTTTTTGCGTCGAAGGAAAGGAGACAGAACCCCTATGAAAGAAATTACCGTACGCCTGCTGCTGGCTGCGGCAGTGCTTATGCATGATATCCCGGCACGAAGGCGCTGCTGTGGCTGGAGATTATCCGCAGCTCGGTGGAAAAGACCACCTTTTCCTCTTACAAGCAGATGGTAAAGGGAAAGATTGCACCGTATTTCCGAAACACCGGACTGACGCTGGACGGAATCCAAGCCAAGCACATTCAGAGCTTTTATCTGCACGAGCTGAAAACCGTGTCGCCCGGTACAGTGATCCACTATCACGCCAATATCCACAAGGCACTGAAATACGCCGTCAAAATGGACCTGATTCCCTTCAACCCCGCCGACAAGGTGGAGCGCCCCAAGAAGCAGCGGTACATTGCGGACTATTACCGGCAGGAGGAGCTGGAGAGGCTGCTGGAAGCGTCCAAGGATCATCCGTACTCCCTGCTGATTCAGATGACCGCCTTTTACGGCCTACGCCGCAGCGAGGCGCTGGGGCTGAAATGGGACGCCATCGACTTTGAGCGGGACACCATCACCATTAAGCACATTGTAACCAACGCAAAGATAGACGGCAAATGTGAAATCGTCTGCGCCGACCGTGCCAAGACGAAATCCAGCCTGCGCTCCCTGCCGCTGGTCAGCAACATCCGGGAAAAGCTGCTGGCGCTGAGGGAGCAGCAAAAGGAGAATCGGCGCGTATGCGGAAATTGCTACAGCAAAAAGTATGACGGCTATGTTTTTGTGGATGCCATGGGCAATATCTTCAACCCCAGAAGCGTTACCGCCAATTTCAGCAAGCTGCTGGAGCAGAACGGTCTGCGGCACATTCGCTTTCACGACCTCAGACACAGCTGCGCCTCACTGCTTTTGGCGAACGATGTGCCTCTGAAGCAAATTCAGGAGTGGCTGGGCCACAGCGACATCGGCACGACGGCGAATATTTACAGCCATTTGGATTACAAGTCCAAGATCACCTCGGCAAATGTAATGGACAATATCCTGACTCTGCCGGACACAAGGCAGACCGGCTGGCACACCTGAGCTCTTGCCGAAAATCATGTACGCCGATGTGACCTTGAGAGAAAAGAAAAGCCCAGTCATATGGGCAAAAGCCTTGATATGACTGGGTTTTTGGCGGAGAGTTAGGGATTCGAACCCTAGGTTCCTTTTGGGAACACGACATTTCGAGTGTCGCACCTTCGACCTCTCGGACAACTCTCCGTATA